>Ga0302186_10002311_pt1 | contig 14783 bp, 11 predicted proteins | sample II_Bog_E1_2_FD_198782 | JGI IMG/M metagenome (GOLD analysis project Ga0302186, IMG submission 198782) | Peat permafrost microbial communities from Stordalen Mire near Abisko, Sweden - II_Bog_E1_1 | ecosystem: Environmental > Terrestrial > Soil > Wetlands > Peat | place: Sweden: Abisko... | reverse complement strand
GAAATTGGTTCTGCATTTTGTTTCATTATTCATTAATAATTATGAGAGAAAAAAAAATTAAAATGTCTTGTAATGTTCTAAAAAAATTATCCGTTTTTGAGCTGTTCTTTCTACTTTATATTAAAAACTCTATTATGAACCAAACACTTATTTTAAAATGTTTTCAAAGTCATCGGTCCTGTTATTCCTCCTCATTCAAATATTTTCAATCAACGCTGTTTCCTTTCTTTCCAAGCAAAGCTCCAACATCCAAGACAAAATAGCGAAGGTTATTTTAAAAAAGCGTTTAAAAAAATAAAATAGATAGATCTCTCAAAGCGAATTCGGTAATAATCTATTAGAAGTCGTCGCAATGCAATTGGAAAGCAGTGCCCCTTTGGGTGAAATTTCCGAATTACTTGGTGATTTATTGGAAAATATTGAAATCCTGGATTATCAAGCTCACACATTGCGAAAAAGCCAAGTAGCCTTATGCAATAGCAATACTAAGAATGCAGAAAATACAATTCAATTTTTGGAGGATAAAATCCAAAAATCCAGAAAAAAACTCGATATTTTAGAAAGGCAGCTTCAAGATGATTCATCCAAGGATTATATTAAAGAAAAAAAAATCATGCAGGTTAATATTGTCCAAAAAAACAAAAAAATAGCTGAAATACAACCAGAAATGAATAAATGCGCTAGTTGGAAAGCGAGGTTTGATTCAGAATTGAGAGAAAGGTTCGAAATAATTTAAATTTATTTATTTTGTAATTAAATATTTAATTTTAGAGAAGGTGAAAGGGAAATCATCACTGAAATTCAAATAATTCTTGTTGAGAACCTCAACGATTTCGCAGATTACCTCATTTCCATGTTTTAACTTAAAATTATTATAAAAATCATCTTTTTTTTTTCAATATTATAATTGATCTCCCAATAAAACGCAAAAAGCCTCTTTTTAATAAAAATTCCTATTCCGAATTAAAACCCCCTTCGTTCTATCTCTTTCCTTTCTTTGATGGAGAAATATCAAGTCCATAAACAAATTGGTTCAGGAGCTTTTTCTTCCGTTTCGAAAGCCACGAATAAAACCACTTCTGAGGTGGTGGCGATAAAGAAAATGAAGAAGAAATTTTCGAATTGGGATGAATGTCTTTCCCTGAATGAAATCAAACTTCTCACCAAACTCAAACATCCGAACCTCATCAAATTAATAGAAGTTATCCGTTCCAATGATGAGCTCTTTTGTGTCTTCGAATATGCCCAACAAACATTATATTCTCTCTATTTATCCTATAAGGAAAAAGGCCTGCCTGTTCCTGAATCCCTTATCAGATCCTTCATTTATCAGACTGTTCAAGGTTTGACCTATATGCATAAAAACGGGTTTTTTCATAGAGACATGAAGCCAGAGAATCTCTTGTTAAGTGAAGGAAATATCGTGAAAATTGCGGATTTTGGCCTTGCAAGGGAGATCAGATCTCGGCCCCCATATACAGATTATGTGTCCACTCGTTGGTATCGAGCCCCTGAGCTTTTATTGAAGAGCCAGAACTATAATTCCCCTGTAGATATTTATGCTTTAGGATGCATTATGGCCGAACTTTATAACCAAAGTCCCTTATTTGCTGGTTCTTCAGAAATCGACCAATTGAATAAAATTTGCTCAGTCCTAGGAACTCCTAGTTATAGCTCTTGGAATGATGGTATGTTATTAGCTTCAAAAATACATTATAATTTTCCTCAATTCACTTGTATGGATTTGACTAATGTGATCCCCAGTGCAGGGGATGTGGCTTTGAGTCTAATCAAAGATATGTTGAATTTGGACCCTTTTAAACGACCCACAGCTATTCAGATCTTACAACATTCATATTTTAATGAGATTTCGATCCCAAACGGACTTTATGATAAACGCAAGGAAGGAAGTCCTAATCAAATTGTGAAGAAAAATCACAAATTCATTATTAAAGATAAAAGACTCGATCTTGTCAGCCAAAAAAGCAACAATTTGATTGATAGTATAAAGGAAAACGAGGATATACAAAGAGATAGCATTAAAACCCCTGCTGATTCCCCTGAGATTGTGAACCCAATGGAGATTTTCCGTAAAATAAAGAAAAAGGATGAAAATGATGAAGAAAAAACGAATCAAAATCCAATAAACAAATTAGATGAGAATTCATTTGAATTAGAAAAAGAAGAATTCAATGAACCTGAAATGAAGAACTCTTATAAGAAAAACGAAAAAGAAGGCACAGAAATAAAGAATCTCTTAAATAAAAGACCCCCTCAAGATAATCCAATTTCTACTCGAGAACTTCCAAATATGAGGACTTCATTTGGAAATAAGAAAGGCCAGGCTTTTACTTATGATGAAGATGAGAAGGAATTCAGCCATTCAGTAAGTCCTGTGAAACAATATGAAAAAGTTAATGCTTATAATGAAAGTTCATTGGATAGGAATAAAGACTTTGAATTCAGTTCGAATAAATCTAAGGAAATTAATCTATTCCAGAAAAAACAAGGGACTTTCTTAACCAATAATAATAACACTATCAATAATTCAGTATTTCATTCAAAACAATTCACAGATTTTAAAGGAAATATGGATGTTAAGCCGAAATTAAACCTGCCAAAATTGAGTCCTATTGGTAATGTGAAGGATATTAAGGAAAAAAGCGATTTTGGTAGCATTTTCCAACCTGAAAACAACATTATTAATAATAACAGCAAGTTTTTTGTACAACCCAAAAGCAATGATATGTTTACTTTAATGGAAGATAATAATTCTAATAATAATAATGCCTTTGGGTTTAAATCTGTGCTTTTTGCTGGAAATAATAATGGGAGATTACCCGAGTTGCAAAAAATGAATAGCAATAACAAAATGACGAATAGTTATTTGAATCAAAAGGAAGAAAATAAGCTGAGGATATCCCCCAATAAGAAAATCGTCAATTTAGATCCTATTCAATACTCAGGACTTAAAGATTAATTTCTTTTATTTATATCATAATTGTTCTCAAAGTTAAAAACAAGCCCTAGGATAAACAAGCATTAGGTTCTATAAATAAATTATAAAGGCCAAAATCATCATAAATCAACATTATTTTAACAATTTTCCTTTGAATTAAAAAAAAATTCTTGAAGAAAATAATAAATAAAACAATTTTTTATTGATTTCATGATTAAAATTCCTCCCAGAACCCAACAAACCTCCAGAACCCATCCCGAATCACTCGTTTCAATCCCTCATACCTCATCTTCTACTCAAAGGACCCAAAATTTCTGGGCAGTTTCCACTACTCATTCCCATGACCTTAACCATTTCATTCATAACTCTTATCAAAAGCCAATATCAAGCATTTTCCTCACATCAAAGACAAGTAATTTAACTCCTATGAAAAAGTCTTCAAACCCACTCATACGCAAGTTCTCTGAGCCACTTGTCACTGAAAGACCCTTCACAACATCAGAAAACAATGAATATAGAGCTTTTTTAAACAAGGAAAATCCATTGACCGTGAGAGAAAACAATTCGAAGTTTTATCAGAAAATGAGGAAAATTGAAGATGATAAAAAAATCTCCATCAATAGATTGATTTTAGAATCTTATGGGTTTCAAAAACCCAAAAAAAATGGTTATCCTTTGAATCAATCTAATCAGAAACTTAATTCTTTCGAGTCTTTGAAATCTTATGGAATTCAACCTCAAAGCCAATCGAAAAACAATAAATTCAAGGAGGATTTTTTCATGAAACCGACTTTCAAGAATATGGAAAATCAATTTCAGAAGACTCTAGAGATTGAAAAACCTAAAACTGGTTTAGCTATATTGAAGCAAATTCCAAGCGAAAGTGAAGATGATTTATTTGAAAGACATGTTAAATTGCGCAGGAAATTCAATGTCAAGACGTTTTTATCCCAAAAGGAAGAGTTGAGATTAAAGGGAACTTCAGGAAGTTCAGATCGTGAGGTGAATAAAAGGCTCGTGATCCCGAAATTATATGATAAAATAGATCATATTAAGAGAAGAATTGTCTTGACTATTGAGAATATTTACCTGAATGAATGCAAGAATAAAAACTCATTAAAATATTGCTATTTACAACTACCAATTATAGAAAATGTCCCTGTGATGTCTTCTTCAATGATAGAGAATGAATTCCAAGAGGTTCTCAGAGTTCTAAAGGAAAAGTTCAACTTTAATACAAAGGAATTATATGTTTTTCTGAAAAATGGGCAGGAAATCAAGTCTCATTATGAGATTCCACCTGAAGAAAAGACCATTATAATCAGCGGAAATCGACTTTTCAAAGGCTTGAATAGGAATTTAGTAGGAAATAAGATCCAAGGCTTTTTATTAATGAAGACTGTTTGTAGGCTTGAAAGGCCTTTAATAGATCAAGAACCCATTGGAAAACAGCCAATTTCTATAGAAAAGCATATAAAAGACCATTATACAGATGTGGTTCATGAGGTTATCGATATTTTAGGCCAAACAGGCGAAAAGACTTCAGAGGATTTAGAGGAAATTAACAAAATTTATAATAAAAAGAAGAAATTTGTTAGGGTTGAAACTTTAAAGGAGAAGAAAATCGATGGGAGATTGAATTTTAAAGATAAGAAGGAATATTTCGATGTTGAGAAATCAGGTTTACCATTGATTTATTCAAAGAAATTCGATGATGTATCCCAAATTTGCGATATTTATGATAGAAATAATCAAGAAATCGATTTCGATAATCTTGAAAGAGAGGATGGAGATGAAGGAGAAGGTGGTTTGACACAGGAATTGGAGAATATGAAAAATTTAGAAGAAAAAGGTCAGTTTTAATTTTTTATTTTTTTCATTATATCACAATATAAATTCTTTAATAGAAATGAGGAAAATGGCGAATTATCTTGATTATTTGTTAGAAAAATGGATCAACCCGAAAAAGCAGTTAAATCTTAAAGAAAACATTGAAGCTTCTGAAACTAAAGAAGAAGAACCTATGATAGATTATGGAGATCATGAGGATGAAAAGATTAAAGACAGGAATTTTGTGGAAGAAAATAAGGGGTTAAATAAAAATTTTATCACAAAATCCAATAAAAAATCGTTTATTAAAGCAAATATGAGACTAAAAGAGGATATATCCAGAAGCTTAGCAAACAAAATAAGGAGATTTTTTTACAAAACATCCCTAAACTATTAAAACGAACTAATTTCACTAGACGAGAATTACATAGTATTTATATATTATATAAAGCCCTTCAGGAGGTCACATCACAAAGATATGAAAAATACAGTATATTTTCTTTAAAAAGCTCAATAATTTTAAGATTATTTCCAGATCTCGATGAAGGATTGGATTATTATACCTTCAGAAACGGGATTTATCAGGTTTTTGTGCAAAGCGAAGGCTTGGCTAGAATGATTTTTAATACTATTGATTTCAATTATTCAGGATTTCTCAATTGGGAGGAATTTCTGAATTTAATGGTGATTATCAAGGCCAAGACTTTAAAAGAGAAGATAGATTTATTCATTAAAGTTTCTAATTAATTAAATTTCGTAGTTTTATTAAGAGAAATTATGATTTGTAGATAGCCGATGAAGATGGAAATGGCATGCTTTCAAAGACAGAGATCTTTAATCTTTGTAAGATCTGTCTTTCAAAACTCATTAGCGAAAAAGAACAGGAAAACGACCATTTTCTCAATGATCTATGCGAATTTTTCACGAAATTGATCTTCGGAGCAGTGAATATTGACATTGAAGAGGAAATCCCCTTAACAACGATAAAAGAAGCGATTTTATCAGTAATTTCTTAATGATTTCTTATTTAATTTATATAATTTCTTGAAGGGAAATGAAGAAAGTGATCTATTGGCGATGTTTTGTGGAGCGGATATGTGAAAATATGGAATTAATTTAATATCCTTGTGTTTTTTTATTTATATCCCGAACAAAAATATTCCAAAAATTGATTTACTTTTGAAAATTATTTTATTTTCGCCAACTTTTCTTCTTTTTTTCCTTCAAATCTTGCAAATTCTTCCTTAATTCCTTATTAGTCAAAATCTGGAACACGACATCATAGAAACTGATCTTCTTGTTTTTTTGAAAAAAACTCTTACCATCAACTTTATCTCTGAAAATATTAGAAACTGTTCTATTTGCGGAATTTCGCTCGTTTTTATCGAAAGACATAACCCCAGGGCTCATAACCAATCTTTGATCATCAGGAAGTATTTTGTTTTTGGCTTGAGACATTTTTTTGTTTGACATAATAGAAAACTTTTTGGTTTTCGCCCGTTTGAAATATTCGACCAAATTGTTATGATTTTTCTTATATTGTTCCCTTTTTCGTTTTTTTTCCCTTAAATTTATCGCGGTTATTATATTGAACAGATTTCCATCTGGGAAATAGCTTTTGAAATTATACATTTTATCAAAGGAATTTAATAAATCGCTTTCGTCGTTATTGATATTCGTCATATTTCCAATATTTTTAGCATTATTATCATTATTTAAATTTGTATTAATGGAACTGTTTTGTGTCAATTTCTTGCTGACTTTCCTTTGAACAAACCCCTTCGTATTATCAATTGAGGCTCTTCTATTAAGGACACCTTTATTGCTTTCAGTGAGTAGTTTTTTTGAGCTTCCTCTTATAATTTTCGCTTTTTTCAGATTACAAATCTCAGTTTTTTGCTTGAATAAAGGTCTAGGCATTGGGGGCTTGTTCTTGTTTATAATTGAGTTCTTCATGTCGTTTTCTTCAAGTGTCGATTCGATTTTTTTATTGTTTTCCAGATTCCCTGAATTAATTTTCCCGAAAAACTGGACTGCATTCATTTTATAGCTATTCTCCATCATCTGTGGATCATAATATTCGTTTTTTTCTTCTTCGATTGGGTTGTTTTCTATCATGAAATTCCGACCAATTTGTGAATTTGAATGAGGGAAATTTGGTTGTTCAACAGGAAGAAATAAGTTTTTTAATTTTTGAGAAATTGAACTTTCCAACTTTGGATTATCATTTTTGATGATGGGGCTTTTAATAGCCGAGAAACTGTTATTAATTTTGTTATTAGCCTTGATATTTTTATTGAAATAATCTGAATTTTCGGAGATTTTGCGCGAATGCAAATTCATGGCATTGGGGCTATTTTCATTTGAACTATTATTGTTGAGATCTAGCCTAAGATTTTCAAAGGAGGATTCCAAGGAAAGACTATCTTCTCCCATTGTTTGGAGAAATAATTCCCTGATTTCACTTAAGACTTTAGTACCTTTTCTAGCATTAAATTTCATTCGATAATTACGATTAGTATTTGCTAGAAGAGAGATGTGATTATGATTAGAATAAGAAATTCTTCTTGATTTCACAATTTTTTCTTTATTGGGTACAAAATGGATCCGGGAACATTCTTTGATTAAATGATCAGGTTCTTGGCATGAGAAACAACGACTTCCTAGAGATTTATAGTTATTTTGCATGATTTGATCTTTGATCATGCAATATTTCTCCTAAATAAAATGTGAAAAGTCAAAATTTCCAAAGAAATTACATAATCTTCGGGGTTTTCTGATAATAATTCAAGGAAATCTTCATGTTTGATATAAAATAAAGTGGCGAAATCTTTACTTTGAGCAGAAGCGGTTCTTGGCATGCCTGAAAAAAAGGAGATTTCACCAAAACATTCTCCTTCCTATAATTGAAAGAAAATATAAATTATTTAAAATGATTAATATAATGGACCTTAAGATTCTTTATGATGGTCGGTGAATCCTTATAACCTAGAAATAATTGCACTTTCCCTTTCAAAAGAAAGTAAATATCATTATTATTTTGGTTTTCCTCGAAAATCAAATCTTCAGGGGTTAATCGAATTTCCTTTATTTTATAAAGCAGTTGCTTGAGGAAATTCTCTGTGAAATTCGCGTAAAACATTGGGAAATTATTAAGGATAGCCCCATGGGCTTCCAAAAGTAGTTCCTCTTTTAAGGAACCTGACAATTTACTGATGATTTTTTCTTCCATTTCCGCATTTTGAGTGAATTCCTCTTGCCAAAGGAACTTTAAATAGGCTCTGATCTTCATTTGTAAATTCTGATTGATGTTCTTTCTTTCCATATATTTGTTGATAATATAAATATTTTGTCTGGCGGTACAAAAAGAACTTTATTTCAAAAAATTGATTAAAATTTACTTAAAAATGCTTTTTTCTTTATTGATCTCCCCAATAATCAATCCAATCGTATTGAGAATATATCCGAAAACCACACATCCGAAAAAAATTGTCACAATTGAAAATGCCACTTCATATTTATTCGTCGCAGTGATATCCCCATATCCCACAGTCATAATAGTGACTGTTGCCCAATAAAGACTATATAGATATTTGACGAAACATGTCTCATCTACTAAACCAGATTGTTTTGTCAGCCAATTGGGATATATAGTTTCCACAGCCCCAATAAGAAACCAAAAACACGCGAAAACATGAAGAATAAAAGAAGAAAAAAAAAATAAGTTTAAGAGATCCAAAAGAGAAGTTCTTCTTAATTCAAAAATTTCAATCATTTTCTCATAAATTTTCTCTAAGGTCTTAATGCGGAGATAAAAGATGATTTTTGTAAACCCAATTGGATTGAAATCCCCGTTTTGAGAATGGAAGAAGAAATCGATTAGGAATATAAAAGTTGTGAAAACATCTCTCCAGAAAGAATTCTTGAGGTAATGGGATCTGATTGTGTTTCTTTGGAAATTCAGAAACCCGTTTTGATAATAGGCAGAGTTGAAGTTCAGCAAAATATCAATCACGAGAAAGAAAATTATAGCTAAATTAAAATCATGAGGCAATTGAAGGAAAAAACATAGTTCAAGTGGAATCCAAAAAAATTGAAACAAAATTAAGAACAAATGAGTTAGATCCCATATTATCTTTTTTATTCCGAAAGGGTTGATCACTGGTAAGAGATTAATAATTTTGTTCCAAATTGTGAGGATTTTGAACGAAAATGCGAACTTCAAAGGAGAAATTTCGCGGAAAAACCCAGAGGCATCGTTTATTAATTGGTAATCGAACATTGTTAAACTTTTGAAGTTTTTCGAAAAAGTCTGTCTTTTAAGTTTCGAGATAAACTGTCGCAAAATCGGAATCAAAAGACTATCGTATTTTTCCTCAATTGAATTCAAAAACAAAATGCTCCCTCGAAACGGCTTAATACATCCATGGGGTGAGGTCATCATGACCCGATCAACTCCATTACTATTAGTAAAATCCAACATTTGTTCATTTGTATTAGTTTGAAGGATTCTGCCTTCTTCTCCTTTTTTTTAAATAAAATTTCATTTATATTTCTATTTATATATTAAGTCAACTTATTTCATGATCGGGACTTTGAGGGGTTTTTCGAGGAGAAATAGGGGAATTTAGGTTCATATGGTTAGAAAATTACTTGACTGAAAAATTTTTTTTAATATTATTGAGAATTAGATAATTGGTTTTTTTATTGATAATTTAATTAAAAACCTCTAAAAAAATTAAGAAAGACGATAAGATTTTTATCATTGATTGTAAATTCCTCTTTACTTTTTCTCCAATTTTTGTTCTTCTATTTTATTCATATGATTGTCCTCAAACTTTTCAAATAATCCGTTTTCGTTTTCATTTCTGTTCACTGGAAAAAACCATAAGAAAGGATTTTTATTAAAGATTGCCACAAAATTTTTATAAGACCCCTCATCGTAATTAATTTTCTTCATCTTATCGAGCTGTTCATCAAGATTTTCATTTGATTTTTTTTTATCTTTTTCACAATGTTCCAATGTTGTTTTCCCTGTGAAAATCAACCAAAAATGGAAACTTGTAAATCCAAAAACCATTCCCGACATAACAATAATTAAGACATAATTTACCAGAACGAGATATATTGTAATTCCATCAATATATGGATTTAAGGCCACATCAGTCACACATCTTGAAAAAGTGATCATTAAAAAAATCAAACTGAGATTGCCATAGATCAACATATTCATAAAATACTTATAATTCCTCAATCCAATACAATTCATCACCCATTGGCAATGATGATCCATCTTCAAAACACATTTCATGCATTGTTGGCAATGATGAGTCCTTAAAGGTTTGAAGCCTTTGCAATGTCTGCAATACCTGAAAATCCCCCATTTCATAATTCTGCCCAAAGCAGTTTCATTAATTTTCTCTTGATCTTTATCATTTATTTGAGGACTTTCCTCCTCTGATCCGGAATTGAAAAACCAGGATTTTTCTGAATGGACACCTTGTCTTCCTTGTTCATAATCATCATCTTCATTTTTTTCACGAATAACTCCTATTAATGGATTATCTAACTCAGATTTTTGTTTCGAAGATGGAAGACTTAGAGTCCTCACCAATGGAAAGTCTTTTGCTTCAGAACTTATTTCTGTTTTGATTCTGGCATTATTTTGGGCAAAGGTTTTTTCAAGTTTGACATATTTTTTCACTAATTCTTTTTCTTTTTCGTGAAATAAACTCACTTGATTTTCAATTTTCATGGCCCAATCAGAATCACTGTTCGGAGGGGTTCCTGGATTGGTTTTCATCGTGCGAATCATAGAACAAACCAGCCAAAACATCAAAAAATGAAGGAATATTGTTATAATGAGCCCCCTTTTAAAATGACTGATTGTGTGAGGAGAAGAATAATCAGGATCGTTAATATAGGAGAATTTCATAAACATCTGGTTTTCAAAGTCACGAATTTGATGAAAAAAGGGGAGCTCTTCTATCAATTGGGAATTTGGGTTGTTATCATACCAATATGTTTCAAACAAAAGCGGAAAAACATAAAAGCACATCGTTACAATATATATAAAAATAATCATAAAACATAGAATCAAAAATGGTATCATCGTAAAAAACTTCAACCAGGGTTTGGATAAATAAAAAGGGACTGGAGAAATTTCTCGGAACATAGATTTGGCAAAGTTTTCTTATGAAATTAAGCTTCAATAGTTAAGAATAATCTAAAATTAAAAGTGAAATGTTTTAAATTATTTAGGATTTTGCGGTTAATAATTTCAAAAATCAAATATTTATATATTATTAGAAGATGATGGAATTTAAATCATCAAGAAAAAAAGAAAAAGAAAGCAAAAATTTACTTGAACTGTTCAAATTATTGAATTATTGTTTTTAATTTAAACAAAAAAAACGCATATTAACTAAAAAAAAGAAAAAAAAAACCTCAAAATTCGATTTCTCAATATCTGAAAATTTCATGACTTATTAAAGTTCACCTAAATTCTGATTCTCAAAGTCTTCAAACAATCCCTCCCCTTCCTCATTCGGGTTAAATGGGAAAAACCATAAAAGCGGATTTCTATTAAAAACATTCGCAAAATTCTTGTAATTTCCTTCATCAAAATTTGTGATGTTGTTTTCAACCCCTTCTTTTTTCTTCCATTTTTCGCAATATTCCAAAGAGGTCCTAGCCGTAAAAATCAACCAAAAATGGAAACATGTGAATCCAAAAACTAATACAAAAAGCACAACTATCAACATAAAACAAAAAATAATCAAATATAGGAGACCCCCTTCTATATATGGATTTAAAGCCACATCCATCACACATCTAATAAAAGTCGAACCAATGAAAATTATATTCAAATTAGCATAAATGAGCATATTTAGGAAAAATTTGTAATTTCTGAATCCCACACAAGTCAATAACCATTGGCAATGATGATCCATCTTCAAAATACATTTCATGCATTGTTGACAATGATGAGTCCTCAAAGGTTTGAAATGATGGCAATGTTGGCAATATCTCAAATTTTCTTTCCTTCGGGCTTGTTCCAACGTTCTTATGCTTATTAAGATCCGTTCATTTGCGGTGAATTCTTCCTCAATGGCAATAGAATCCTGATCAGATTCATTGAAAATCAAAGAAGATTTCTCCGAATTGGTTCCTTGTCTTCCTTGATCATTTTCCTTTTTTTGCTCCTCTTCAGCTGCTACTATGGTAGATAAAATTGAAGGAAAGATAGATTGATTTGGATTTGGATTTGGGTTGCGATTTGGGTTGTGATTTAGGTTTTGGTTTTTGTTTTTTTTGAGTTTTCGGAAATTTTTTATCTCTATTGCTTTATAATTCTCCATGATCGCTGAAATTTTCAATGCCCAAGGGGAGCTTTCATCTGGAACACCTCCAGGATCTGTTCTTATTGTTTTTATTAAAGAGTAAAGAAGCCAAACTAATAGATAGTGCTCTATTATAACAAAAATCAAACCTCTTGTGAAATGAGAGATTTCAAGTTCATTATTCAAGATGTCTCTTGCTTTAAATCTGTAAACATTCAAAATGACTTGTTCTTCATAATTGATAATTTCTTTGAATATTGGAAATTGGACATCTGTTAATTGAGAGTTGGGATTATTGTCATACCAATATGTTTCGGAAAGAAGAGGGATGATATAAGTGGTTTGGTAGACTGCGTAAACAAAAAAAATTATGAAAAAAAGAAGCAGGCAAGGTGCTGCCACACAAATTTTCAAAAAGACCTTCTTATAATAAAAGTTGTCTTCTTTGTTTTCAGTAAATGAATTGGAAGACATTTTCATTTTTTTTCTGAACTTCAATTATAGCAAATTAAAAAAAATAAAAAATAAGAAAAATGAAAAATTATAGACAAAGAAAATAAAATTATTTTAATTTTATTATCATTAAACATGTTCTTTGAAAAGTTTTACCTCTATTTTCCCTTGAACTAAAAAATAATTTTAGATTTTTAAAAAAATATTTAAAAAGACAACTTCTGGATTCAAATTTTGAAAAATTTTGGTTTTTCTAAATTTATAATAATTTTCTACTTCATTTTTAAAACTTGATGAATAATAATGAAGAAGGAGCAGAGCACATGCTTAATGATAAAAGTAAAGACATTTTTTCTTTTTTTTAGCTAAATAAAAATATTAATAGGCTTACTTATTGGATTGGAGAGCTCAAAAAAAGCTGTGTCTATTGATCTAGCAGTATTGAGTGCCAACGTAGAATGTAAGAATAATGATGACATTTCGCCAAGAAATGAAGGAGCCTTAAGGACTGCTTTGATACCTATTTTAAAAAAGTTCATATACCTTTTAAAAAAATCGACAGAAGCATTTCGATTTAAATCTTTAACTGAATATGGTGTTTCTTTGATAAACGATCAAGCCTATTGTTTTTCTGACTTTTCAAAGAAACAGACGACAAAAGTTATTTTTTAGTTTTTTTTCTGGAATATATATACTCAATGTTAATAGATAAAGCCTTCTTTTTTCGAAAAGGCAACTAAAAGACTATTACAAATCATAGGAAACATAGAGCCTATTCACCCTTTTAATAATTTGAAAATACTTTGGGATATGATCCATTTTTTCATCATTTTAATATTATTGTTTTTGATTCCCATTGATGTTTGTTTCAAAACAGAGTTAGAAAATTCTGTGAAAAATTGAATCATTTCCTTTCTTTTTGCCGATCTGATGCTTAATTTAACCACAAGTTATTTTAACAAAGGGTTTATAGTGAAAAATAGAAGGACAATAATCTCTCATTATCTCAAAACAGAATTTGTCTCCGACTTAATAACAATAATATTTTATATATTCGATTTCCAAGAAAATGGTCATTGGGGTTTTTTGCAGATGTGCTTTTTTATGAGATGGAAAAAAATCGGGAAAATCAATCAAAAACTTCAGGAAAAATTTAAAATTGGTTTGAAGGTTCATCCGAGCTTTATTGAATTGATAAATCTATTGGTTTTTTCCTTTTATATTCTCAATATATTTGGTTGCGTATGGTTTTATATTGCCTTTATTGAACGAAATGATCCTAATGTTAAAACTTGGTTAACTGATAATCATTTACTAGATAAAAGTCAATTAGTTCAGTATTTATACTCTTTTTATTGGAGCACAGTGACTATAATGACTGTTGGGTATGGTGATATATCGGCCCAAAATACCACGGAAGTCATATATTCAACCTTTACCATTTTTTTCGGATGTGGATTATTTGCCTATTTTATCAATTCTGTGGGAAGCATTGCTCAAGACATCACAAAAGAATCTCAAAACTTTAAGTTCACAATTTTTTTTCATCGATATATAAGTTCATTTTTTAGGACAAAGCTAGCAGTGATAAACAAATATATGGAAAAAAAGAATATTGATCACATTTTACAAATGAAAATTCGGGAATATTTGAGATTTATTTGGGAAGAAGAGTCAACTCAAAATGTTGAAATAGAAAAAGAAATTATTGATAAACTCTCCAAATCATTGAGATCGGAATTGATATTTGAGTCTTATGGTCAGATACTGCAAAAATTTCCTTTGTTTTTTGCAAATTTCTCAGAAAAATTCCTTACAGAATTAATGTATGAAATTAAAGAAGTTCGCAATATTCCTGAAGACACCATTTTTCTTGTATATAAATATTCTTTTCTTAAATAAATTCCTCCAAACTTTTTAAATTATTTTTCAGGAAAACCAGAAAGATGATTGTGAAATATATTTCATAGTTAAAGGTAAAGTTGAACTTTATTCACATGATGAGAAATCAACGGAAATCCAGATCTTGAAGGTTATTTTCCTTTTTGATCTTGAATATAAAAACAAGGATTAGGAAGGAGATAGTTTTGGAGAAATCGCATTTTTCACAGGTTTAGAAAGAAAATGCAGTGCTAAAAGTTCAGATTTTACTACATTATTTTTGATAAAAAGGGAAGATTTCTTAAAAAACCTAACGA
>Ga0302186_10002310_pt1 | contig 14789 bp, 13 predicted proteins | sample II_Bog_E1_2_FD_198782 | JGI IMG/M metagenome (GOLD analysis project Ga0302186, IMG submission 198782) | Peat permafrost microbial communities from Stordalen Mire near Abisko, Sweden - II_Bog_E1_1 | ecosystem: Environmental > Terrestrial > Soil > Wetlands > Peat | place: Sweden: Abisko... | reverse complement strand
AATTGAGAAATTCATTTTCTTTAAAAAAAACCTAATAAATTTTTTAAATAAGATAATTATATAGAATTCCTCCTATTTGAATTTTCAGGTCCTTTTCAAAAAAAAAATAATATAGATTTTCTAATGCACAAATCACTTAAAATCATTGATTTCCTCGAGTCCCTCCCCTTCGATTTCAAAAAGCCTTATTATTTCCAAGACCATCTTGAAGTCAAAAGACTTCTTCTTTCAAGTCCTTTAACCACCTCTCCTCTGCCTCCAGGTTCTACTCCTTTATATTTCCTTTGGGCTCGAACTTCTCCTACTTATAAGGAAGATTCCATGCAATCTCTCAATAAAAACCCCTATAATCTCTTGATTTTCAAGGAAATCAAAGACGGAGGAGATCCAGACAGTCTCTTCCTTTTAATGGAGCATTTATCAGGATCTATGAATCTAATAACTCTTTTGGAGAAATCCCTGAATTTGCTGGAAATCACGAATCTAATGTTTCAACTTATAGATACTTTCAAGCTTTCGGCTAATGAAATCAACGATATCCCATTCATTATCTACCCTTATCAATTCTATTTACAGGGGTCGAGATTGAAAACTGATATCTTCATAAGTCTTTTAAGGAGACATCAGCCAATTATGAAAGGATTTCAAGAGGAGGAGTTCGTGTTAAAGGCAAAGAATAAAGAAAGCGCAAAAAGAGAAATCAATAGCATCTATTTCTTAGGAATTATCTTCTTTAAGCTGCTCACGAATAATAAGGAGACTTTGCTTAATAAAGCCGGGAAATTCAAGATAAAACACCTGAAAGGTTTCAATATTAGTAATGATTTGGCTGTAATTCTGAAGAAAATGCTCAATATTAATGAAAACTACGATAGCAAGACTTTTTCATTTACAGGACTTTTGGCTGAATTAGAAAGAGAACTAAAAGACTTCTATAAACGGCATTATATCAGCGAAATCGGCTTTCTTTCTAAGGAATATAATTGTAAAGAAATCCGGCTTTTTACTATAGAAATTCATAAACTCTTGCTTTCTATAGAAATTGACCTCGAAAAGGAAGATTTTGAGTTTGTGAAAATCAGCCTGATTTTGGCTTATTTCGCGATGTTTTTCAGGAAACTTATAGTGAAAGTCATAGGATTTAATGAGAAATATAGCTGGGAACTCAGTCAATGGATAGAAATTGTTGATAAGGAAAACCAGAAATTAGAGGAGAAATTCCTCGTTTATTATGATATTGCGGAGGAAGTTTATAAGGAAAATGGAGTCTTGAAGGAGATCTTTGAAGGGGAATTAAGGATCAAAAGGAACTTTTCAGGCAATTTGATTGAAATGCAGGAGTTTTATAAGAGAAATCGCGAGTTTATTAGAGAAAAAATCAAGGCTAGCAAGGATTGGGAAGGGTTTATTAAAAAACTATGTTATTTTCTAAGAATCTAAGAGTTTTTTCAATAAAAACGAAAGTTTATATTTTTTCAATAATTTCAATAAAAAATAGAGTTCTTTTAATAAAAAAACTATGGATCTCCTTTTAATAAATTAATATCCCTAATAAAAACTAAATCCCCTGCAAACAAATTTCTGCAAAGATATTAAATGAACGATAAAGAATTTCTTGGCTATTTCGATAATTTGGCCTCTTCTTCTTCTCCCGACCCTCTTCTCTTTTCGTCCTGTCAGGATCTCCTCTCGACTCTTTTGACCTTAGAGCATTCCCATCAAATCAAGCCAATTTCTTCAGAAACTTCTCTTTTCGGTTCTGATATCACTCCAGATCTCGATTATACGTTAAAACGCTTAATTCGTTCCCTAACCACCAATGATATAGAGCTTCAAATGAGATTCGCTTTGGCTTTACAGGAATTATTAACTAGATTTTCACATGTGAAAAGCTCGAATTTCGTGGATTTCCTAGTGAAGGAATGCGATTTGAAGAAAACGGCCAAGAAAAGCGAGAAAATCCATTTCTTAATAGCGAAAATGCTCGGATTACAAGCTTTAATGAGAGCTAGGAAGCTTGATGAGTCATTATTCGCTTATTTGATAGAGATTTTATTAGAAGATATAGGGAATTATGAAGGAATTCAGGATTTCGGGTTGAAGATCATAGCAGATAGCCTGAAATCGCAAAAGAAAGAGGATTTGAAGTTGAAAATCAAGGTGATTTCACAGAAATATAAGGCATTTCTGAAGCCAGATATCCCAAGTCATTATATAGTGGTTTTCGCTATAGCGAAATCCTCGATTCAGGCTTTAAACACTATGGATTATCCCTTTAGGAAGGTTTTAGAGAAACATATAGGCGATTATGCGAATCTTTTGAAATTATTAGTGAAATCCACTGAGAAATTCCCGAAAGAACCCTTATTATTAGAAGGAATTATCGAATTTCTAGAGAATTCCTCTAGAGAAACCAATGTTTGGACAGGGTTTTTCGAATTCCTATTAGAGGAATTGACTAATAAGGAGCTTGCTAGTAATTTTGATTATAAGAAGGCTTTCATTGTGTTGATGTTGTTCTATCGTTTTCTGAAAAGACCGAAGTTTTCTATAGAAAACCTCAAGGAAATAAAAATCGCTGGTTTGATAGGCCTTTGGGTGAAGAACCTCACTGTTCAAAATGAAGTGCTCAGAACTTTGAGCATTAAAATCGAAAAAAGGATTATAAAGATTATGAAGAATTGTGAGAAAAGCCAGGAAAACCGTGAAATCATCTTCGATTGGGTCAGCCAGATGAAAGAAAAGCCAGTTTATAAGTTCCTTGGAAACAATGAAATCGCTAAGGTTTTTTTTGTGGAGGTTTTGAATGAGGAACTTAGTGAGAAATATTGGAAATTCCTGAAGAAAAGACTTAATGTGGCTGAAGATAACCTGAATAAAGGCTTTATTTTAAGCGAAATCCTGCATTTCACACAATGGAGAATAGACCTTTTAAGCGAAGAGAGACTTAAGGAAATTGTGGCTGCAGTTTATAAGGAAAGTAATGAAGAAAAGATAAGAAAAAGTCTAGAGAAAAACGAAGAAGATAAGGAAAACCTCCTAGATTTTAAGGTTGAAGTGAAGAAAATTAGAGAAAAAGTGTTCGATAATCTATATTCCTTATTGAATTTAGTGATAAAACGAGGGTCTAAGGGATTTGAATTGAAAAAAGGACTTATTTGGAGAGGATTGGGCTTGAATAATAAGCCTATAATTTTAGAGATTTTGACTCATTGTAATCAGGAAAAAGAAGAGCTTTTTGAGGTTTTTTCTAATGAAAAATATTATTTTTCCTTTTAAAAAACCTAATTTTAATAGAAAAGAAAGGATTTCATCACCAAAATCACTAATTTCTCAGAGTCTATAATCTCAGAAGACCCCGATTTCAGGAAAAAACTAGCTTTTCTATTGCTTCTATCTTCAGTAGCGATAATGAGTTTCCAAATGCCTGATGAATCCTTCGATTCTCTAATAGAACTGTTACAAGCGAAAGATGAGTTTTTCTCTGAAATCTCAAATAAACCAGCCAAGAAAAGGAAAATCAACGATGGAAGTGTTAAGAAAATTTCGAATAATAGTAAAGCAGTGGCGATTTTGATCGATTTGTTAGTGAGTCTTTTGACAAAAGCACCAAGTATATTAGAAAATTAAGCTTTTTTTCCAAGTGTTTTTTATTTAGATTTCCTCAGAGAAGTCGTTAGAAGAGTCTTTAGGGAATTTATTGAGGAAATAGATAGTGAAGTCCTGAAAAACCTCACTAATGTGATTATTAGGAAAAACGAGGTTATTTCTATTGAAATTATCGAGTTTTTCTTAGGGTTTTTTATTTAGGAATATATCAATGATATGGAGGATGAAGGAGATTAAAGAAAAGTCTGGAAAAAGATATAGAATCTTTGATGTTTTAATAGGAAATCCGATTATTATTTATTGAGTTCTTAAGAAATTAAAATAAATCGTATATAGAAAAAAAAATCCTTTAATTTAAGTCATGATTTCGAGAAAAGCCTTGAGAAAGGAAAAAAGGCATGAAAAGAAACAAAAAAAGGAAATTTATTATAAGAAATTATATGAAAAGCCTGAAAATCAAGAGGAAAGCTTAACAAAGCCTGAGAAAAAGGAAAAAGTCCTGATTCAATCTAAAAAGATCATTAAAATCAATGAGAAAATGGAGAAATCTAAGAAATCTAAAGAAATTAAAGAAAATGAAGAGGATGTTTTGATAAAGAAATATGAAAAAAAGCTGGGTATTTCTCAGGATAAGAAGAAAGAAGCAAAATTCCAAAGGGATATGAGTAAAGATGGCTTAGATGGGGATTTCTTTAGTTTGCTTGATAAGATCCATGAATCATATAGAAACCCTTTAGAAAAATATGAGGTTCCAGAAGATATTGAGGAAAATGAAGAAATTGATGAGGAATTCGAGGAAAATGATAAACCTTTTGAAGAAGAAAATGAAGATGTTGAGGAATTTGAAGGAAATAATGAAAATAATGGAAATGATGATAGTTTTGATGAAAATGATGATGATCTTAATGAAAATAATGAAGATGTTGAGGATTTCGAAGAAAATGAACAAAATGATGAGGATTTCGAAGAAAATGGTGAGGAAATTCAGGAATATCAAGAACAAATCGCTATTTTGCATAGAAAATCGCCAAATCCTTCAAAGCCTATATTAAAATCAAGCAAAACTCCTATGATTTCCTCAAAACCTTCGATTTCCTTAGCGAAAATTGCAAGAAAAGCGGAAATCATCAATCAAGAAGCCAATTCTGAATTAATAAAGAGACTTCAAAGCAACCTAAACAAATTAGCTGAAGGCAATATAGACAATATCTTTACTCAAACAGTAAATTTCCTCTTTATAAATTTCATTATAAAGAAAAAATTAGCTAGAAGTCTTCAATACCCATAGCAAATTCGTTATCAATGAGCTTTTCACTAATTTATTTATAAAGCATATAATTGAAAACTCAAAGGTTTTTTTTCAATAGTTTTTTGTTGCATTTTCTCAATAATTTCTAATAGAATCTACCACATATTTTAGCCTGCACCTGTTGTTTCACTAGTGGACTTCATCAAATTTACGATAACGAGTTCTTTAGTGAACTCATGCGTAAGATCTCTTTGATTTTATTTGAAAAACTCCGATTTCTTTCCAAACTGGATGAAGAACCTCTCCAAATCCTCAAGAATATCAGTCAGGTTTTCAGCCATTTTTATTTATTCGATAGTTTGTCGCTTGATTTCCTAAGGGAATTCATTAATTTACTATGTGAAAATATGAGTTCTTTTTCTATAGAAATCCTTCTATCAGTTCTTCAAATAATAGGCTTAAAAGTCAGAAAAGATAGTCCCAAAGTCCTAAAGGAAATTATAGATCTGATCAAAGATTCATTTGAAAGGGAAAAAGCCCAAAATGGCTTGGTTTCCGAAAAAGGTGATTTCCTGATGGGTATTTTAGTTGATATCCGCATGAATAAGAACATTAGAAACAATCCTTTTGAAAGTCTAGCTTTTCTCATTAACTGGCTTAAGAAAAATGTCATTGCTAAAAGGAAAATCGTGCCTAAGATCTTCAGTTTTAGCCTAAAAGCTATGGAAACTATGGATTTCACCAAGGCGAAATGGTGGAGTTTAGTAGAAAACGCTAGTTTTCCTATGAAAAGCGAGGTTTTTCTTTTTATTTTCTTAAGAAAACAAAGTTTTTTAAAAGGAAAACGATGATTTATCTCAATTATTAACTTCAGAACGTAAGGATTATCTAGAAAAACTGGCTTCGGAACAGAAATTCCTAACTACACTAAGGAAAAAGCTTTTTTTAGTAATAATGAATGCCGAAGATTATATCGACGCTTTCCAAAACATCCTGAAAATGAAGCTAAATCGTAAACAAAATCAAGATCTCGCAGTGGTTTTAGTGGAATGTTGTGCCCAGGAATCCACTTTCAACAAATATTATCTTTTCCTGATAGAAAAACTCATTGAATTAAGGAAAGAACTCAAATTTTCTATTCAATATGCCTTTTGGGATCAATTCAAACTATTGGAGAATTTCACTTTAAGGAAAATATGCAATTTAGCAAAGTTATTAGCACTTTTAATCAGGAAAAAGACTTTGGGACTTGGAAGTATTAAAGGCTTGGAATTTGATGAGAAAAATGAACATATCTTGTTATTTGTGAAGGCTTTTATCAGGGGTTTATTGGATGATGAGGTTAATAGGAAGGAAATAGGCGAATGGGTAGAAAAAGTGAAGAGAAATGAGGAAAATCTTAGTTTTTGTGAGGGGTTTTATGAATATTTGAAGAAAAAGGTATATATAGAAATGAAAGATGATATTATTAAGGAGAAAATCAAGATTTTGTTAGGTTTTTTGAAGGTGGATCTATAAATAAATATAAAGACTTAGAATATTTTTCTAAATAAATAGAGAGGTTTTTGAGAGGATTTAGAAAAAAGGCTTTAAAATTTAATTCATTTATTAAGAAAAAATGATAATATAAAAGTGAAAAACATCTCATTTATTAATATCCCTACTTCCTCATATTATTTATAATTATTTGCTTAAAAGTCGCGTTTAGAATCTTGTCAAATTCTTATAATAAATCCAGAATAAAAGCATGAGTTATTGTTGTAGCCTGCAGACTCTTCTCTACATTATCCTCAATATTCCTCTTTTCCTCTATCTCAAAGACCTTAGACTTTATCAAGGAACCGTTTCCATAACTTCTCCGCTTTTCAAATCCCCTATCGAAATCTATAGAGATCAAAACGATATACCTCATATAAGGGCTTCTACTCTCCAAGAAGCCTTTTATGGTCTTGGTTATGTTCATGCTCAAGATAGGCTCTTTTCTTTAGCGATAAAGCGTCTGATCTTCTCAGGTCGATTAGCTGAGCATTTCGGTGCTTCTTTCCTTGAAATGGATATATATTATCGTAATTTGCTTTTAAGCCAGACTTGTAAGGAGAATCTTCGGAATCTAGATTCAGAAGATCGTGAACATTTAGAGTATTATATGGAGGGTCTTAATGAATTCGCTAAAAACCTCTATTTCCTTCCCAATGAATTCTATATCTTGGGATTATCATTTGAGCCTTTTAAGATCGAAGATGGCTTGGTGTTATGGAAATTCCTGGGTTATGTCTTGACTTTCGATTGGCAACATGAGATTTTTCGTGAGAAATTGGCTGAGTTCTTTTCTGAGGAAGAGGCTGAGGAAATGACCGGAGCTTATTCTCGATTCCATTTCGATAAAACCGTGATATTGAATGATGAGGAATTGAAACAAAGTGGTCTTTATGAGGAATATAAGCCGAGTTCTCCAAAAAGCAATAGGACTAAAAAGCCTCATAATTTCTCTCATCATAGTCATAAGAAATATGTTCAGGATGTGTTATATGATATGATGGATACAATAGATAATATGGAACGTGGGTCCAATAATTGGGTGATTCATGGCAATCATACCAAGACAGGTAAACCAATTATGGCTAATGACCCTCATCTCGATAATCTTATGCCAACTTTATGGTATTTGGTGGAAATGATATATGATAATGATGAGAAATATCTCATAGGTGCGACTTTGCCTGGACTTCCTTTCGTTTTTATAGGAAAAACACAATTTTTCGCTTGGGGGTCTACGACTTTACATACAGATACTGCGGATATTTATAAGGAGGTCTTATCTGAGGATGGGACTAAATATCTCTATGAAGGTGAATATTTGGATTTAGAGATAATGGAAGAAGAAATTAAAGTCAAGAATTCGAAGCCTCATTCATTAGTGATCAAAAAGACCAGACATGGCCCTCTCGTTACCTCGATTCAAGACATATATAATGTTGATTATGATATCCCCAATGCTAATATCTCCTTCGCCTGGACAGGCTATCTGCCTAAAGACACGACGTTCAAAACCTTGATTTCTTTATATAAATTGACTAGTAACACCTCAGAGATCAATAGAATATTCGGGGGTTTTGTTTGTCCTTTTATGAATATAGTTTATGCCACAGAAACAGGAGATATAGGATATTATGCAGTAGGTTGGCTGCCAATAAGGCAAAATCCTGAAGAAGCCTTTTTCCTAAGGGGGGATCTTAAGGAAAATGATTGGATTGGATTTGTGGGTAATAGGGAAAGTCCTCAGATAATTAACCCTAAAAAGGGGTATATAGTGACTGCGAATAATAAGATGGCCACTGATAATATCATATATAGGAAATCCATTCATATGTTACCTTCAAGTAGGGCTTTAAGAATCGAACAAATGATCAAGAGTTTTATTGATAATAATCAGAAAATAGGAATTGAAGATATCAAGAAAATGCAAATGGATGTCAAAGACCCTTATGCCGAACTCATAGCACCAAAAATGCTTGATTTAATCGAGAAATTCAAGGAAAAACTCGGATTTAACAGCAAAAAGCTTGAAAATATCAATGAAATGATCAGGATATTGAAAACCTGGGATTTTCAAGTCAAAAAAGATTCAGTTTCTGCCTGTATCTTCAATTATTGGGAATATAAGTTCCTCAATAGGTTATTAGGGAAAATCGAGGATATCGTGGATAGAGAAAGGTTGGTTTTTTCTTTGAATTTCGAGCAATTTGTTTTACGAAAGCTCTCATCTTTCCATGCGAATTCCTCAGAAATCGAGTTTTCTGAGCCTTGGTGCGAAAACCCTGAATTCCCAGTCCCTGCTCATTTGAAAAGCCTCACTTGTATCTATCATTTAACAGATTCCCTTTTCGAAACATATGCATATTTGCTCAAATCATTAGGTCCGGATATTTCTTATTGGCAATGGGGAAGGATTCATTCAATGAAATATCGACATGTGCCTTTTTCTGAGTTTTTCTTTGGACGTTTATATGAAAAGGAATATCCTGCTGATGGAAATCGAAGGACGGTTAATGTGGCTATTCCGAACTTCAGAACACAAAAATTAGATGCTGTCCATTCTGCGAATTTAAGACTTATTATCGAAATGGGAGGAGAAGCTATTTGGAGTTTGGATACAGGAGTTTCGGAAAATAGATTGGCTTGGAGCTATGTAGAGGGGATGGAAGTACATCGAAAAGGACAATATTGGGAAATGAAGTTCGGGGCCGGAAGAATCAAGGAATATGAGAAAAGATTGGACTTGAAACCAATTTAATTAGAAGTTTTTGCAATTTGCAGGGAATTTTAAAGAATTTTAGCGATTTATTAAAGAAATTTAACAATTTCAATATTATTTTTAATAATAGCCCCAAAAACACACCATACAAAAATGGTAATAGCTGTTTTTTTCATTATATTTCTCTTAAAAACCATGATTGGATTTCCTCTTTCCATTGGTAAAATCTCCCAAAATATCAGTTTTTCATCTTAATTTTACTTAGAAACCCGACCTTCAGCTTTCGAATATCTTCAGAAAAACGGGCTTATCAATTTTCTGATCCAAAACAATGCCTCCCTAGTAAAAAGTCCTCTTTATAATAGCCTTAAAACCCTCATAAAAGGACAATAAGAAAGAGTTCTTTTCAATGAAATTTGCAGAACTTCATGACGCAAACCCTGAGAAAACACTTTTTTCAAGAGAAAACTCATGTTTTTTCTATGAAAATCAATGTTTTTCGAATTACGAGCAGCCAGAAAACGATGAGGACTTGGAAAGTCTAATGAATTTCTTGGATAAGTCCTCAAATAGAGATCCCGTGCAGAAATTGAGACAAGATTCTGAAAATGAAATATTGAATAAGGGGAAAAGCGATGAAATCCAGAAAAACCTCAAATTTCAACCAGAGAAATTAGTTCTAAACGATTTGTTAGTGAAAATAAGCTTTTAGGTTTGTCTTATAATTAATATTAGAGTGAATTTGATGCCGATCAATAGAATCATTAATGTGAGAAATAAAGCGAAAGTCGCGATTACGCTCACAGTGATTGGAATAGACGATTTACAGATAACTTTGGGCGATTCTAGAGTAATTAATATTATATTGATATAGGAAAAGAACTTAAATAGGACAGTTATCATATAAAAGAAGGCAAGAAAATCGAGATAAATCTGAGGATTTCGCCTGTTTTTATTAAGAAAATCGATTGTAAAGTCTTTTTCCTCATAGAATTCGCCAAGGGAAATCAAGATCCTATGATTTTCGGTTATGAAATCCTGGCTAATGTGAGTATTTCAACCTTTTTTCTTGCTTAATTTCGCTTATTTCCTCATAGATCATCCCGAATATCTATGGTCTCAAGCCTATTATCAAGAAAGACGCTATAGAAGGAGTTTCTAATAAAATCCGGGTTTTTGTGACAAATCCCTCTAATAAAGTAAAATCCGAAAACCATGATTTTTCAATAAATATTTCCTCTAGAAAATCATTATAAATCAAGCCTTTGTTTCCTCGAGTAAAACCATGAATTTGACCCTTCCGCATTATAAAATCGAGAATTATAATAAGAAAATCATCGAAGATCTGAAACAAGGGAATTCACCTGCCTTTATCTCCTATAAATATCTCAATATTGATCTCCAACATCTTTGGGAAATAAACCCTTTCGCTAAGAAAAACATATTAGAAATCAACTTCAAATCCTTAGAAATCAAAGATTTTGAAAATATGCTTTTCCTGAATCTCGGAGATAATGAAATAATTGAAATTCCTGTTATTGTGGAATTCCAGGAAAAAGGCCTTAATCTCAATAGGAAATTCATCGATTTCGGGGTTTTTCTTGAGAAAAATCAGGTATTTAATTAATTATTAAGAAAGATATAGGGTTTTAATTAGATCGCGAGTCAAGCGGAAATCTGGGGTTTCAATAATATTAATGAAACCTATGAAATCGTGGATATCGTGAGTAATTATGATAAGGACTTATATTTGCAAATATATAAAGCTGAAGAGGAATTATTGATAAATCCTTATGAGGAATCGAGACTTTTATTCAAACTCGTGATTTTGCCTCAGAAAAATGTTTTTGTAATGCCTTTAAAAAGCCATGATTTTCAAAAAAGCCTTTTTTCTTAGCAAAAGATCTATTATGGGAAAGTCCTGATAATTTATAAGACTTCCTCTAATATTTTTGGGTTAAAACAGGTAATTTCCTTTATTAAAAGCTTCTTATTTTAATAAAGACTTTTCAAAGCTTAAATTCAAAATCGCCAATATCCAGGATTTCCTTTATCATGATCGATTTCTCGAGAAAATAGATCATAATTCGACCTTATTTTTTGATAAAGAGCTCAAAATCTACAATACTTTCCTATCCAGTCTTTCTGTGGATGAAATCATTCTTTCAACCTCTTTTAATCTCAAGAATTCGCATTTTTTCCTGAAAATCAATGATTTTCAACACGAAATCGTCTTGGAAAAGCTGAAATTAGAGCCAATTTTCCGGGTTTTCATTAGAATTTCTAATTTTCCTGAGAAAATCGATGTCTTTTTCAATTTGATCTTTTCCTTTGTATTTAACCTCAAAATCGCGAATTTCTATTATCCAATTCCGCTTTTCTTCTATGAGCCTAAAATTTTTTGTGTTTTCTATAGAATCTCGATTTTCATGAGGACTTTTCTCCAAAGAATTCCATGCCAAAGTCTTGAATTGGAATTGGGCCTGCTTAAAATCAAAGAAACCAGGAAATTCCAGCTTTTCATAGAAAACGTGAATCCTGAAGAACTCCATTTTCGTGATCTTGGACTGATTGGCCTAAGTAAAATAATATTAGAACTCGATGTTTTCAGGGAAGATTCAAAGAAAAATCTGACTTTTCTAAGCAAAATAGCCAAAAACACGGCTTTCTCAATAAATCCTAATGAATTCCTATGTTTGACTTTTACTTTGACTAGTTTGAAAGAAGAACTGAAGAATGGAAGTCTTGAGTTTTCAATGAATGAAGTTATTGTTTTTCTCATAAATTCTAATATAAAAAAAGACTTTTTTATCTAGAAATCTTATAGAATTCCTATGAATTATCAATCTTTCCAAGGAAACTTGGTTTTTATCCCGAAAATCATTTTATTCGATCCAGGATTTCCAGGTTTTGCTCAAATAAGGACTATTTCAACTCGAAGCACGTTTTCTCGTAATTTCAAGATTCTGAATATTAGATCAGAAGATAGGCTTTTAATGCCTATGATTTTGAATGAGACGATATATGCGAATTCCAGGACTAATCTCTTTCAGATAATATTCGATCCAGGAATGAATGAAGTTATTTTTTTTTTTATGAAGAAAAACGACTTTTTTTCTTAAGGAATTGAAATTCAAAATGAAAGGAAAGAACAATTGGACCAAAATAATGATAAAAGACTTATATCTTTATATAGAAAATCAGAAGGTATTAGAGAAAAAACCAAACTATTAGAAAAATTGAGACTTTTTTCTTTAGAAACTCGAAAATATGATGAATAGAACTGATCCCAATATCTTCATAGAAACTGATATCATTCAAGAACTCAAATTACAGGCTATAGCCTATTTACAAAAGCCCAGTCTTTTCAAAGAAGAAGTCTTGGATTTGCATATAAGGGAAGTTCATGAACAACATCCTATCAATATCACGATAATTAATCCTTCAGATCATCCATTGGAAGTCTCGCTTTTCTTAGGACCTGAGGAATTTGCGAATTTTACTATAATTCAACAAGTTTTGATGAGATATTTCGGGTATTTTATCTATATTAACTATATATCAATTTCTAGGCTTTATGTTTTTTTAGTGGTGAAATTACTCCAGAAAGAGAAATTATCTGTATTAGAGATGAAAGCTTTAAAGGCGATATTGAATTGAAACTATTGTTTTCGCAAAAACTCAAGGATTTATTCCTGACTATAGAAGATGATTTCCAATTATCGAAAGCTAAAGATTCTTATGTAAAAAAACCCAATTTCCAATGAAATTCCTCTTTTTCTATTAGAAAAAACTCGCTTTTTATCCTCAAAAAGACCCAATAACTGTTAGCTATGAAGACCTGAAATCACAGCTTTCAAGACCTTATATAGACTTCCTTCTACAAAATAAGACGCTTCTCTGTAAAAAAGGGCTTTTATCCTCGGAAATCCGTTTTTTCCTCAAAAGATCTGATTATTCTTTAGATTCTCTCCTTTATTCCATATTTTCGAACCTCTCATTTATCGATTTCATATATTCCCATGAATATTTCATTCGCGAAATTGAAGAAATCCTTGAATTTTCCGCCAAAAAGGCTAAATTCTTTACAAAACCGATATCAAAAGCTTCGCTTTTCGATAAAACCTTGGACTTTCTTTCGAAAATCATGAACCCTGCAAAAAATCGGCCTTTTTGGAATTCAAGACAAGCCTTTTTCCTTAAGACTTCTTTATTGAATAAGTCTTATATCTTGCCAGCTCATTCAAATATCTCATTAGAAAGCCTATTTTTCTATCCTTTACAGGAAAAAAGCTATAATCTCACATTAATCCTTAAAAACAACCTCACAGGTCTTTATTTCCTACCTTTAACTGGAAAAGGCGAAATTTCGAGATTAGTGATATCAAAGATCACAAAAAGCGAGTTTTTTCCTTATTTCTATGAAAACCGGAATTTCTTTCATGAAGAAGATCGAAATAAGCTATCTTTTGATCTCGAAAGTCAGGAATTCGCCTATTATTCTGAGAAAACTATAGAAATAACTAGGGTTTTCACTATGAAAAACATAGGAAATCTATTGATTTATGTGAAAAAGGTTTCTATAGAAAATTGTGGGTGTTTTTGCCAAGGCTTTAAAGTCGTTAATTGTTCGAGTTTCGCCATAAGTCCCAATGAGGATTTCGATCTAACGATCATATATTACCCTGATTTCATTGAGACCAATCAAAGGAAAAAGGCTTTTTTCTATATAAATGAAAAAATCGAGGTTTTTTGGCTTGAAGTCAATTATAATATGGAAATCATGAGACTTATACCTGATTATGAATATTATTATCGAGATTTCTATGGAATTCTAGAGAAAATCAGACTTTTCACTATAATTAGTAGTCTATTCGCGATTTTATTGATAATTAGGAGGTTTAAAGAGATAGTTCTAAAGAAAAAAGTCAATATTGAGAGCTTTTTCTCTAATAATGAGAATGAAGAGCTTAATATAGCCAGATTATCAAGAAATATCGTGAAATTCAAGACTTTTAATAGAAAAGTGAAGTCTGATTTGAATTTCCTTGAGAAAAATCCCTCGAAAAGCTTAAAAACAGAGGAAAAAAATGAAGCTTTCTTAGTGAAAGATGAAATTAATGAGGAAAAACACGTTTCTTCAGTAAATTCATCCAAATCTGATGAAATTTTGGATAGTGATGGGGAAATCATCAATGAAACTGAGATCAAACAGACGTTTTTCGGAGTTATTGGAGAAAAAGCCCAGAAAAAACAAGAAAAAACTCAAGAAAACCAAGAAAAGCAATATTTATATAATTATTTCTGGAACAATGATGAGAAATCGAAGCATTTTTCGTTGTTATTGGGAGAATATCAATATAGTTCTGAGGAAAATAAGATTGGAGAAAGCGACTATGGCGAAGAAAGCAGCTTTACATCGGAGAATTCAGCGAATTTGATGATTTTCGCTAAGAAAAATAATTAAAGACTGCTTGATTGGGAAACGAACCCACTGAGGGACTTCCCAAGAGGATTTTCTTTCGGAAAATAAATAAATAAATTCAAGAAAAAAATTATTAATTCTTTCATTATTCCATTTTAAACCAGTTTCTTAATTAAAAATAGATAAATTCACTTAGAGAAATAATTAAAAAGTCCATGGAAACAATAATAATGTAAAAAAGTTTATTTTAA
>Ga0302186_10002309_pt1 | contig 14804 bp, 14 predicted proteins | sample II_Bog_E1_2_FD_198782 | JGI IMG/M metagenome (GOLD analysis project Ga0302186, IMG submission 198782) | Peat permafrost microbial communities from Stordalen Mire near Abisko, Sweden - II_Bog_E1_1 | ecosystem: Environmental > Terrestrial > Soil > Wetlands > Peat | place: Sweden: Abisko... | reverse complement strand
ATCAATTTCACGCCTTTGAGCAAAGGAGGTGTAGTATACCAATACAAAAAATAAAGAAATAATAGAATATTTCATAGCAGCTTTTAATATACAAGTATCCGTAAATTATTCGAATTTTATTGATTTAATCTGCCGCATAGGTACGAAAGTTCCTGCGGTTTACCCTATTTTGTATTCTATTAAAAATAATTATGTACCTTTGTCCTTCAAATGAAGAGGAAAGTATTACTCTCTAGCAAACAACTCGAACTTACTCTTGACCGTCTTTGCCACCAGTTAATAGAGAATCACGACAATTTTAAGGATACCGTAATCATTGGGCTTCAGCCCCGTGGCGTGTATTTGGCCCGCAGGCTCCATAAAAAAATAAGTGCTCTTTTAAAGGGAGTTAAAATCCCTTACGGGGAACTGGATGCTACTTTTTACCGGGATGATTTCCGTACAAAAGGCCATCCCATATCACCCAGCAGCATGAATATGGACTTTATCATTGAAAATAAAAATGTTATTCTGGTAGATGATGTACTATATACCGGCAGAACCATCCGTGCAGGACTGGATGCCTTGCTCGATTTTGGGAGGCCCAAAAAGGTAGAACTGCTGGTGCTTATTGACAGGCGTTTTAGTCGCCATCTGCCCATTCAGCCCGATTATGTTGGAAAACGAATAGATACAATTGTTTCGCAAAATGTGAAAACTGATTTGAAAGAAGCAGGAGATAAAACAGACGGGGTCTGGATAATTATGAACGACTAGAATAAAATACAATGAAAACAGCATTAAGTGTAAAGCATTTGGTAGGAATAAAAGACTTAACGCTTAGTGATATCGAACTTATTTTCTCTACTGCCGATAACTTCAAATCGGTAATAAACCGCCCCATTAAAAAGGTTCCTTCCCTGCGGGATGTAACCATAGCCAACATATTTTTCGAGAATTCTACCCGCACCCGCATATCCTTTGAATTGGCCGAACGTCGCCTCTCTGCCGATGTGCTTAACTTTTCAGCATCCGCATCCTCGGTTAAAAAAGGGGAGACGCTTATAGATACTGTGCGAAATATACTTGCCATGAAAGTGGATTTGGTGGTTATGCGCCACTCCAGCGCGGGGGCTTGCAAATTCCTGGCCGATAATATTGACGCAGTAGTGGTAAATGCCGGAGACGGTACACATGAACATCCTACCCAGGCCTTGCTCGATGCCTTCTCCATACGCGAAAAATATGGAGTAGTGAAAGGTAAAAAGGTTGCCATAATAGGTGATATAATGCACTCAAGAGTTGCCCTTTCTAATATCTTTTGCCTGCAAAAATTAGGAGCAGAGGTAGTGGTTTGCGGTCCACCTACGCTTATCCCAAAATATATTTCTGAACTCGGTATAAAAGTAGAATACGATTTGATGAAAGCTCTTCAATGGTGCGATGTGGCAAATATGCTGCGCATACAGTTAGAGCGCCAGGATATAAAATATTTTCCTTCTACACGGGAGTACTCCATGCAATACGGACTTAACAAGCAACGCCTCGATTCCCTGAAAAAGAAAATAACCATTATGCATCCGGGTCCTATTAACCGCGGAGTGGAAATAACCAGCGATGTTGCCGACTCCGACCAGTCCATTATCCTCGACCAGGTTGAAAACGGGGTGGCAATAAGGATGGCGGTGCTTTATCTGCTGGCAGCGAAAACACAAGAGTAGATAACCTGAGGATTATTACTCATTACTCATAATTCATACCTATATTTGCACCTCTATTTTTTAAGCCATGTTCGATAGTCTGTCAGAAAAATTGGAAAGAGCATTTAAAATGCTCAAGGGTCAGGGAAAGATTACCGAAATAAATATTTCCGAAACCCTGAAAGAAATACGCCGCGCTTTAATTGATGCGGACGTAAACTATAAAATTGCCAAAGAATTTACCGAGCGGGTAAAAGAAAAAGCCATTGGCCGGAGTGTCCTTACGGCTGTTTCTCCCGGGCAATTGATGGTGAAGATTTGCCACGAGGAGCTTGCTGAACTTATGGGCAACCAGGAAAGCACGGTTGCATTGACTTCTAACCCAACCATTATACTTATGGCGGGGTTACAGGGTTCGGGTAAAACAACTTTCTCTGCGAAATTAGCCAATTACTTTAAAAATAAAAAAGGTAAAAAGCCATTGCTTGTTGCCTGTGATGTATACCGCCCTGCTGCTATACAACAATTAAAAACCTTGGGCAGCCAATTGGAGGTGGAAGTATATTCCGATGAAAATGAAAAAAATCCGGTAAAGATTGCCCAGGCTGCTATAAAACAAGCACGCCTGAATGAAAATACAGTAGTGATAATTGATACTGCCGGCCGCCTTGGGGTGGATGAGCAGATGATGAAAGAGATAGCCGAGTTGAAGAAGGTCATCAATCCGCAGGAAATACTTTTTGTAGTGGATAGTATGACCGGGCAAGATGCTGTTAATACAGCCAAAGCTTTTAACGACAGGCTCGACTTTAGTGGAGTTGTACTTACTAAGTTGGATGGTGACACCCGCGGTGGGGCTGCCTTATCGATTAAAGCCGTGGTAAATAAACCTATCAAGTTTGTGGGAACGGGAGAAAAACCCGATGCCATGGACGTATTCTATCCGGCTCGTATGGCAGACAGGATCCTTGGCATGGGCGATATTGTTTCTTTTGTGGAGAAAGCACAAGAACAATTTGATGTAGAAGAATCCAAAAAGCTGCAACGGAAAATTGCCAAAAACCAATTTGATTTTAATGATTTCCTTCAGCAATTGCAGCAGATAAAGAAAATGGGGGGGGTGAAGGATATAGCTTCTATGCTGCCCGGAATGGGTAATTCCATTAAGGAGGGGGATATTGATGAAAAATCATTTAAGCAGACAGAAGCCATCATACAATCAATGACACCGCAGGAACGTGCCAATCCGCAAACTATTAACGGCAGCAGGAGAAAGAGGCTTGCAACAGGAAGCGGAACGAATATTCAGGATGTGAACAGGCTTATTAAACAGTTTGAGGATATGCAGAAAATGATGAAGATGTTCAGCAATAAATCTGCCATGGCAGGACTCATGCAAAAAATGGGTAAAATGCCATTTGGCAGATAATTCAAATTACAGATAAGATGCAGCTGCTTGACGGAAAAAAAATATCGGAAGAGATTTTAGAAGAGATTAAGTCGGATGTTGAACGGCTGAAATCGGAAAATAAGAAAATTCCCCATTTGGCAGTTATCTTAGTTGGCAATGATCCGGCCAGTGAAACATACGTGGGCAGCAAGGTGAAGAATTGCGCACGTGTTGGATTCAAATCAACTTTAATCCAACTTCCTTCTACTATTGAAGAGTCTGCACTGCTGAAAAAAATTGAAGAGCTAAATAACGACACGGATATTGATGGTTTTATCGTTCAGTCTCCTTTGCCCAAGCATATTTCAGATGATAAAGTAATTAATGCTATTTCACCGGAAAAAGATGTGGACGGATTTCATCCTGAAAATCTTGGACGGATGGCGCTCAATATGCCTGCGTTTATACCCGCCACTCCTTATGGTATAGTAACGCTCCTTGACAGATATAATATTCCGACTTCCGGGAAACATTGCGTAGTGATTGGAAGAAGCCATATTGTAGGCTTGCCAATTAGCCTGTTAATGGTGCGTAATTCCAAACCGGGAAACTGTACCGTTACTATTTGCCACAGCAAAACGATAGATCTGAAAAGTTATACCCGGCAAGCCGATATTTTAATTGTTGCCACCGGACAAACAGAAAGCATTACCGCCGATATGGTGAAGGATGGAGTAGTTGTAGTAGATGTGGGAATCTCCCGTATACCTGATGCAACAAAGAAAAGCGGTTTCAGGCTTGTGGGAGATGTGAAATTTGATGAAGTAGCCCCCAAATGCAGCTATATAACGCCTGTTCCGGGTGGAGTAGGGCTGATGACAATAGCTTCTCTTCTTAAAAATACCGTAGAAGGCGTTAAGCGTAAAACCAAGTAATTACTTTTTTTTCTTTTTTCTTTTCAGCTCGTAATTGTAAACGGCATGTCCCATGTCACTCATAAATGGAAGCCCGATAGAGTCATACTGGTAATCGTTGGTATTAAGAATATTTTTTTTGTTTACATAAATCAGAATGGAAAGGAAAAACTCCGTTCCCGTTTTCGAATCTTTAATATACGCACAATCTGCTAAAAAGCCGTAGGCCCGTCCGACAATGTTATAAGATCGAATGGTTGTATCCGCAATATTACCGGTAGTTCCGAAGTAAATATATTTTTTGAAATTGTCAGGATAATCTTTGCTCTTATAGGTCGGGTATGTGCTTTCACGCGGCAGCATACTCATATATTTTTTTAAAAAGGTATAGTCTTCTTCTGTTAAATTGAAACGTTTTTGGGGGCTTATTGCACGGGGATAAATGATGGAAAGTAATATATTGTTTTCATCTTCAAACGGAATATAGTTGTTGTGGTCGAAGTTTTTTGGAGGCAGTAACTTGTTTCCATCCTGAAATGCTTTTCCAACGATGGTGTGTGTGGCATGATTCTTTATTTCATCATTATAACAGGCGGAAGGCTGGCTGTAAATAACTGCAGAGTCTTTGTTCAAAAAAATGAATCCATTTGTGTAGCGATTGTCCGTACTGTCGCATCCCGCTTTAAAACGTTGGTTCACGGTGGCATTCACATATCCCATCTCATGAAGCTGTTTGTTTATATAGGCAGGTGTAAGGAATTCATATATCCTTGTATATGCATTATTATCGCTCACCAATAACATTCGTTTGAGGTATTGCGAAACACTCGGATAGCCCGAAATGGATGTGGTATCGCAATATTCTTTCATTTGACAGGCATGCGAGCTGTCAATGCAAAGGCGTGTATCTTTTGATAGGTCTTGAATTTTTAATTGGTTTATTTTCTCAAGTGATAAGGCTGCAAGAGGCAGCTTGACAAGACTGGCAGGATAGTAATATTTTGCTGTTGGCGGTTCAAGAAGATATTTTTTTAAGATAACCCTGTTGTTCTTATCATGATTTACCTGGGTATAAATTACCTGCAGGTGATATTTTGCCGGGTGGTCAAAAATCTCTTTATATTTAGTATAAAGTGAATCTTTTTGAATGAGGTTGGTTAATATATTTTGTCCGCTACAAGGGAAATACACCGCTGCAAGCCCAACGATTATTATTCCCTTTGCATTCATTTAGTTTAATTTTTTAGTTGGGCTTTGATAAGGTTTTGTTTATTGGAACCCCAGTGGTATCCAAGCGAGAAAGGTAGTTTTTTAGGCTTATTGTGCATCGTATCCTGGTATGCTTTTAATAAGTCAGCTTGAAATACACCTGAAAAATCCTTTACCGGATTTTCGTATACTCCATAGAGCGAAACATTCCATTTATCACCGGGCAGATATTTGTAGGGGATACCCGTATCATCCTCCAGAATGCTTTTGCTTTTACTTAAAATCACACCTCTGAAAGATGAAAAGAAAGCATAATGGAGCAAGTAGGAAGCAGATTTGAGGTAGGTAATAGATTGTGGCATTTTGGTAAAAAAAGTTTTTAAGGCTATGTTTTTTTCGAAAGCATTGTCAGAGAGATCGCATTTCATATAACTAACCATTTGAACGGAAGTATTCCTGTTGTTCTTAAAATAGACTTTCACAAGGTCGTTATGATGCGTTCCCAGCGTATCTTTATCTAAAGGGGTTTCAGTACCATCATCATTCAGGTGAAAGTATTGCACATTAATAATTTCATTCCCTGTTCTTACCAAAAATACGCAAATGAGCGGAAGCGTACCATTTACATTTTCTACTGTTAACGCGGTCATCATTTTTCTGGTAATGAAGTAGCTCTTTGTAAACACATCTCCTAATGAAGAATAGACTTCATTCAGATAGCTTTCAATTTCTTTCTGGCTCATACGTGCCAGGTCGGGTAAAGCGCCATTTCTCTCGAGAGCATATAGCCGGTAATTTTTTGCATCGGGAAAAAGGATGTTGGCATGTAAAATATCAGGACCGCTTAAGGGATAAAAAATATCGAGATTGGCTTTTTGTTCAGGTGCGAGTTCTATAGCAGCCCACGCTGTCATTGACTGAATGCGCTTTACTGTTAATTCGTTCCATGAAGCGTCAAAATTTCTGTGAAACTTGGTCCATGCAGAATCGTTTTCAAGTTTGGCATAGGGGCTTCCCGGCCATCCTTTCATTCCGGCTATGAAACGGGCAATGTCGTTATACTTGCGGTCGGAGGGTATTTTAGTAAAGTCATATCCCTGCTTATTGGCAGTATCAGCAGCCATTTTGGGAGTGGTATCCTTTTTAGTTGAGGCATGCTGGGTTGAATTCGTGCCGTTATTCGATGGGTTGACACATGAACCAATCAGGAATGAAAGGGAAATGAAAAATGGGAAGTGATTAATTTTTTTCAGCAGTGATAATATTTTCATCTATTTTTGGGGTGGGTTTTTTAATAAAGTAGACTATACTTCCAATAAGGATTGTAGCTAGTCCAAGAAGAGATTCTTTGGGATGATCCATCATGGTAAAATATAGCATCCATGCGCTAAGCGCAAGAAAAATGACAGGTGTTACCGGATATCCGAATGTTTTATACCCATCTGTTTTACCTTTGTTTTGATATCGCAGAACAAAGAGCCCAAGTACCGTAAAAAAAGTTGACAGGCTGAGCGTGAAACCAATATATAGCAATACTTTTCCGAATGAGGCGGTAAGAATCAGCAACAATGAAATTGCTCCCTGAATAATTTTAGCTACGTAAGGTACGCCATGTTTATTGGCAACAGATAAAAAGGATAGTTGCGGAAGGTCCTCGCCCATTACTTTGGCAACGCGGGGCCCGGCAAGCACAAACGAGCTAATGGATGCAACGAGCAAAAGGGCTATCATCATTCCCATAAGATTACCCATTTTGAGGCCGAAAATGTGAATAGCTGAAATAAGGCCTACCTCCACCTGCCCCTGCATTTCCTTCAGTGGTGCGGAATAAAGAAAAATGTAATTCAAAAATACATACAAAATCATTACAATAAGAGTGCCGTAAAATAATGATTTAGGCACATTGCGTCGCGGATTATCAATATCGTCTGCCATATAGGTTGCGGTATTCCAACCGGAATATGCATAGGAAACATATATCAGTGAGACGGCGAATGAGGAGGAAAAAATAGAATGCCACCCTTCACCTGCCGCATTACCTGGCTGAGGAAGCAATGAAATAGGCTGGGGACTATCGATCATAAATCCCGCTACGATAAAAAATAATATCAGGATAATTTCAAGTATGGTAAATATATTCTGAAACCGGGAGCTTTGCCGGAGATTGAACGAATGAATGAAAGTGACAAGAATAATTACCGATGCGGCAAGGGCTACAGAATTGATACCCGGAAAAACCTTATTCACATAAGTGCCCAGAGCCATAGCCGCAAGCGCCGTTGGTGCCGCAAAGGCTACTGTAGCAGAAAGCCATCCCGACAAGAAGCCGGCAAACGGATGAAATATTTTCGACAGATATATATATTCGCCGCCCGAACGCGGCATAGCAGCCGCCAGTTCTCCATACGATAAGGCCCCGCATAAGGCTATAATACCTCCAACCAACCAAAGCATAAGGATGCCAAAACCTGTTTGTATGCCCATCAATTGAAATCCCAGGCTTGTAAATACTCCCGTTCCAACCATACTGGCAATAACAATCAAAGTGGCAGTAAAAAACTTTATTTTTCTACCCTGCATAACTCGTGTCAAAAATAGTTTACAATAATAGTCGTTTAATAAGCCGTAATTATTGTGTTTTTTGCAAGTAATGCACAGACATATTAACAAAACCCGTTTTGGTCAAACTAAACCCGTTTTGAGAAACCCGAACCTCATTTATTTAATGGTAGAAGTGCATAGTGACAAAATTTACATCGTATTATCATTGATAATCAGTAGGCTATCTTCTCATAAGATGTTTTTGTCCTATTTTCAATTTATTTGGCATTAAATTTGTTTGGTATGCTTTTTGAACAGATAAAAGTGTAACCCGTAATTAAAGCAAAATATAAAATGAAGCGTCTAACTAATAAAAACAACCAAATGGTAGCTATAGGAGTAGAAGAACCTGTAAAAGTTGATATAATACAAACTGTACAAGATTATGGTAACCGTCTTTTCTCTTTCATTCGTAACAGGGTGAAAAGCGATGAAGATGCACAAGATATCCTTCAGGATGTATGGTATAGACTTAGCAATGTAAATGAAGCAGAACCCATAGAACAAGTAGGGTCGTGGCTTTTTACAGTTGCCCGTAATAGGATAACGGACATGTATCGCAAACAAAAACCCAGTTCATTGGATGATTTTGTTTACGAAGACGAGGATGGAGAAATCAATTATAAAGATATACTCCTCTCCGATTTCAAGAGCCCGGAAGATGAAGAACTGAAAAAGATGTTTTGGGATGAATTTTCAAAAGCATTGGATGAATTGCCGCCGGAACAAAAGGATGCATTCATACAAAACGAAATGGAAGATAAAACATTCCGGGAAATAGCAGAAAAATCGGGCGAAAGCATTAAAACATTGATCTCCCGGAAAAGATATGCTGTATTGCATTTGCGCAAAAAGCTAGATTCATTATATAAGGAACTAATAACACACTAAATAAATAAAAGTCATGAACGAAGAAAAAGAAACAATGAAAGGAAACTGTTGCGGAAGCAGAAGCAGGCGCTGGCTTTTTATTCCCTTATTTGTAATTGCAGGTGTATTCATATTTGGCGCATTGGTAATGTACTTATGGAATGCGGTAATGCCCCAGGTATTTACTTCACTCGGGCCTATCACGTATTGCCAGGCAATATGTATTCTTATCCTTTCCAAGATTTTATTCGGAGGATTTAAAAGAGGCGGTTGCGGATGCAGAAAAGGCGGCCGTTTTGGCCGTGGCCGGGAATGGAAAGAAAAATGGATGAGCATGAGTGAAGAAGAAAGAGCCAAGTTTAAAGAAGAATGGAAGAGCAGATGCTGCTAATATAACCCTACCATAGAAAAGGGAAAGTCATTATCGGCTTTCCCTTTTTTAGTATAAAAAAGGATTTTATTTCTATCCTATTTTCTTTTATTTGAATCATTTGAAAATATACCCGGCGAGTTTGTAAATATCAAAGTATGATAAAAATCAGTTTTTTTTAAAATAAGATAATAGTATATTATTATAGAATAAATTTGTGTTAATTTGCACTTATAAACCTGTTGTCTTAGTATTTACTTAATAATCACAATTAATCACCCCCCTGTGTATGATTCTTTCAAAATCCTGCCAATATGGCGTTAGAGCACTCCTCTATGTTGCAATGGAAAGCGACAAAAGCAAGAAAACGGAACTTATTAAAATTGCCGAAGCACTTGATATTCCAAAGCCTTACCTTGCAAAAATTATGCAACAATTGGTAAAGCGCGGCCTGGCAAGGTCAACCAAAGGACCCAATGGCGGATTTTATATGACCCCAAAAGAAAAATCGAAAAACCTGCTTAATATTATTGAGGCTATAGATGGGCTTGAATATTTCACTCAGTGTGGATTGGGGATGGAAGAATGCAATCCTAATAATCCATGTCCTATTCATACGGAAATGGTAAGAATAAGAGAAAATATGATGAAGACCTTTGGCAAATATTCTGTTGAAAAAATCGGACAGAAAGTTAAAAAGGGAGAATTTGTTATAGCGCGATAAGAGGGAATTCGGGATGCTTTTACTGCAGGCGATAAACAGATATTTTATCGTCTGCCCCGGTAACTAAATAAAACGTGCCATCGTTTTTCATGTCAGCAATACCAAAGCTCCCTGAGCCATATAGTGGAAACCCGGGACAAAGATTGCCGGAATTATCCCAGAGGTAAATTCGCTCATTCTTTTGGTCAACGGCTCCTATTTTAAAGATATGGTCGGGGTATGTAAATAATATAAGATTATCGTCTGGTCTGGTTTTTACACTAGCATGGAAACGCTCTGTTTTGTCGGCATTATATGCCCGTAGGTCCGATCCATCCAGAAATAGCATTTCTTGTTTCCCATTACTATCTGCCGGAACGGGAATAAAATGAGGGTTATTATTCGTTCCCTTTAAATATTGAACGGTTGACAGTTCTCCCGACAGGCTCAATTTGAAAACTGTTCCTAATGAATCTGCGGCTATTATGTATGAATCAGACAATGACTTACCTTGCGTAACATAGAAATCTTTAAGATGGGAGGGCATCCTGTTATTAAGATTGAGTCTTTCATTTCCTTTCCTGTCCAAGGTGTAAACTTTTCCCGCATCATCAATAAAAATGATATAATCTTTTTCGCTAACAAGCAGATAATGAGCCGGACATTTCACGGTTTCTTCAGTTTTCAGTGCATTCCAGCCTTGAACGGGTTTGCCCGTCAAATCATATTCGTGAATTTTTAAATCGTTGCATGGAAGAAGTAATTTGTAATTTTTTGTATTGTCATAATCTAAAACGGTCAGTGGGGCAGTAGCGGAGTACTTTAATTTTATCGGAAAACTATTCACGTTATTCCCCTTTCTATCCATTAGAATGATATCTTCAGCGGTGTTAAAAAGGTATTGGATTTTGTGGTTTTTAAGTGCATCGACTTGGAAAACAGGGCTTTGGATATACCCGCTAATCCTTTTCTTCCATTCTATATGTCCGCTATTATTTATAAGGTAAAGGGATTCATTTTTATCTTCAGCCAGCACATATTGGCCATGAGTTATATAATCGGGAACCCAAGTTGGGCAGGCGGCAAGGGAGGTATCTAGCCTGATTTGCCATACAGGTAAAATTTCCTTGCTAAGCGTTGGATTTCTTTTAAAATAGAGGTTTGTATAAAACATTCCCTGCAAGTAGCTGAACTGAATTGAAGCTGCGTGGAATTTACTGAGAATACGTTGATATTTCTTCATCTCTTCGGTGTAAGATTTATCAAGGTAGTTTGTATATATAACAGACGACAATGTCATATTGTTATATATATATATTCCCGCTTCGCTTTCCACATGTTGTTTTATGTAGTCTTTATAATAACTGTCTTTTTCGAGTGTATTTCCCCCTTCGTATTCATAAATAAAAGTTTTCAAGGCATTCAGGCTGTTGGCAAAAACCACATAGTTTCCTATGGATGTAAACCACGATTTGGTAACTCCATCGAAACTGCTTCCAAGCATATTGCCGGCAACATTATCCAGGTTGAGATTATAGATTTCATGGTGCATGTACGTTGAATCGGAAGTCTTTATTTTTTTCTTTGCCGCAATAGTGTCTGCCAGTGTTGAAAGTTTATTTACCGCTACATTAATATCATTTGCTTCAATTAAAACATAGGTGTCATTTTTCAGGGTGCTGTCGGACGGTTCAGTAATAATTTGCGCCACTTCGCCGGCTATCCAGGGATAAAAATATTTTTCAATATTCAAATCATAGCTTTGTACAATTCTGCTAAGCCATTCTACCCTGTTCCTGTTTTTGTTGTGTATACCCATGTATTGCAGGTAGTCTTTATGGAATGTCCCATAGTCGCTGAATTCGTGGCAAAGCATAAAGGCCGTGTTAGCGGGAGCAATAGAGGCAGCAGTAATATCGTGCGATGACTGGTGCTGAAAAAGATTCAGAAATTGGCTTCCGGTGCTGTCGCAATCCGTAAATCCGGTCATAATAAACTCGTCAGGATTTATGGTAAGGTCAAGTTCCATCCATTGCCCGAAGTCCTGAATGGTAGAAAGTATAGGCAGGAAACTTCTGTTGAACAGATTGGAAGATACATTGGCAAATGTTTGGAAATTGATAAAGAGATTGGCGACTACTTGTTGGTTGCTCACATTTAAAATTTTTGTGAAATAAGCATTTTGCATAAGGGATATGCCTGATTCAAGCTGCCTTAATGATTCTTTAATAAGAGCAGGGCCATAGGACGCAATAAAGATGCCATTGCTTATTGTATAATAAAGGGAATTTTTTTCGTCAATTTTAATGCAATAAATAGTGGTCTCTTCGTATTGCAAATTATCTGCCGGACTGCTACCTTTCATGGAACCCAGAAAACTTGAAAGGCCGGATTGTGATGTTGTTTCAGGTACAGAACAAACAAACAAATAGTTAAACCGGTTCATGCCATTGGTGTGGGCAGAGACAAACAGGGGCTGGGTTTCCAGCATACTGCCTATTTCAGGGTTTTCGCTGATAATGGAATCAAGGGTTTTTAATTGTCCGTTTAATTTATTAAAGCAGGATGTTTCTAAAAATTCTTTCCATATATCACTGGTTTGTGAAATAGTTTTCCATAAAGGCAGAGTTTTACGGCTCTCAAAAATAAAAGAAGCATCAATGGGTATTGCTTTAATAGCGCTATTTTCAGGAACTTCTGCTTTTTTCAGGTGAAAGTAAAGATAAACGCCTCCCCCTAATAAAAGAATTGGTAATAGTATGGCTATAATCTTTTTCAGCATGGTGCTAAGTATGTTGATGAAATAAGTCCCATTCCACTAATTTAAAACTCCGCCTGTGATGAATGGTAATACCATGTTTTTCTATGGCAGCCCTATGAGCCACTGTCCCATATCCCTTGTTTTTATTCCAGCCATAATAAGGATACTCCATATGCAGGTTGTTCATATAATCGTCTCGGTATGTTTTTGCAAGCACAGATGCAGCTGCAATGGATGCAAATTTAGCATCTCCTTTAACAATGCATTTGTGGGGAATATCGCGATAAGGTTTAAACCGGTTCCCATCAATCAATAGGAATGCAGGTTTTATTTTTAAGGCAGTAATGGCTTTATGCATGGCAAGAAAAGAGGCGTTTAAAATATTTATTTCATCTATCTCTTCGTTACTTACTTCAGCAACAGCCCATGCCAGGGCTTCTTTTTCAATTACAGTTCTTAATTCATTTCGCACAGGTTCCGTTATTTGCTTGGAATCGTTAAGCAGGGGGTGGTAAAAATTATTTGGAAGGATTACTGCACCTGCAAATACGGGTCCGGAGAGGCATCCGCGACCTGCTTCATCACAGCCTGCTTCAGTTAATTCAATATTCAGGTAGGCTTTAAGTGGCATCAGCGTGTTACTTTTTCGATAGATTGCCAGGTTAATTCGGCTGTTTTATCCCAGGAAAAGAAAGTGCTTCTTTCATGGCCTTTCCCAATAAGATCCTGCCGCAGTGAAGGGGTTTTTAATATTTTCAACATGCCATCGGTTATTGAATCTGTTGAAAATGGGTCAACCATAATGGCTGCATCCTTTGTAACTTCAGGAATGGAGGTAATGTTGGAAGCAATTATAGGTATGCCGCATTGCATAGCCTCTACAAGTGGAATTCCAAAACCTTCAAAATAGGAAACATAAACAAGCGAAAATGCAGCACCCATTACTTTACTCAGCTCTTCTACATTTAACCTTCCGGTAAAAATGACATCGCTTTTAAATTTCATTTTTTGGTAAACGCTTTCCATTTCACTGTTTTTAAAATAATGCGGACCAACCAACACCAGCTTTATAGGTGAACCGGAACTATCTTTTACCTTGTCAAAAGACTCGAGCAGTCTCTTCACATTCTTTCTGGGGTGCAATGCGCTTACATATAAAAAGTATTCTTCTCCATGGGAATACTTCGTTCTTATTTCTTTTTTTTTATTTTCATTTATTGTAGTGTATTGATGATCAGCAGCGTTATATACTACGTCAATTTTATTGGCAGCAATGTTATATTGTTGCACAATATCCTGTTTTGAAAATTCTGAAACTGTAATTATTCGCTTTGCTTTAGCAGCAAAAAGGGGTGAAAAATGCCTGTAATACCAGCTTGCGGATGCCGGCAAATCTTTAGGATAGTGCTCATAGTTCAGGTCGTGAATAACCGGGATAGAGGGCACTTTGGTATTTAAGCTAAGGAATCCGTCCGGGGAGTAAAATACAGCAGGCTTTACCTGGTTTAATACTCTTGCCACAGAATATTCAAACCACCAGTAAAATAAAAAAGGATGCCTTGCTTGCGGATATAATACAACAGGAGTTATGTTGGAAGAAAAAACAAATTCCTCGTTATATTTTCTGTCAAACAGAAAAAGAAATTGGTGTTCGGGATGATTAACGGTGATGCGTTTTAGTACATTAAATGCATGCACGCCTATTCCCTCCATTTTGTTTTTGAGCAACAACCTGGTATTTACGGCTATCTTCATCGTTTAATACAGGGTTGAATAGCTTCTGCCAGCGATGCATTTGACTCCATAAGTATTCCTTTCACCCCGGCCTTTTCGCCGGCTAAAACATCTCTTTCTTTGTCTCCGATAAAATAGGACAATACCGGGTCAATATCAAAACGTGCAAGGGCTTTTTCTACATTCAACGAATCGGGTTTGCGGCAAATGCAGCTTCCGGTTTCCGGATGGTGGACACAATAATATATTTCCGCAATATGAATATTTTCCTTGCTCAATTCCACAAGAAGGTATGCGTGCATTTTTTCAGTGTCTTCAATTTTAAAGAGTCCTCTGCCAATGCCGCTCTGGTTAGATACGATAATAAGAAGATAGTTTGCCTTTTGCAAAAGCTTTAGTGCTTTAACAACATCCGGAAGAATTTCAAAATCCGAGATGCGGAAAGTATAATCGTTTCTTTCGCGGTTAATAACGCCGTCACGGTCTAAAAAAATTGCTTTCTTCATGATGTAAACAAGGCTATAATTTGATAATAGAATCTTTGTATAAACTGGTGGTTAAGCAAAATGGTGA
>Ga0302186_10002308_pt1 | contig 14808 bp, 6 predicted proteins | sample II_Bog_E1_2_FD_198782 | JGI IMG/M metagenome (GOLD analysis project Ga0302186, IMG submission 198782) | Peat permafrost microbial communities from Stordalen Mire near Abisko, Sweden - II_Bog_E1_1 | ecosystem: Environmental > Terrestrial > Soil > Wetlands > Peat | place: Sweden: Abisko, Stordalen... | reverse complement strand
TGTTGAATAAATTAGAAGTATCAATATTATTGATTTAGTGTAAAAATTGAAGAAATCAGATGTACAATCTTTTTAAGAGAGTGTAAATGTGAATTAAATCAGTCGTACAACCATCTTTATGCAGTGTAATTATTAATAAACGTAGGAGTATACTTCATTCAATAAAGGGTATTGACTTTATTAGCCAGAGCAATGATCTTCGCAAAATCCTAAAAATTTCCAGATTGATGATTTGTATTGATTATTTTTTCGATTGATCAATATTGAACAGATTTTATTTTATTTTATCTTTTATTTGAAATATATTAAAATTCCTTTCAAGATAGAAAGAAAATGAAGATAAATGAAAATTGTAAATCATTATTAATATGAATGAATTGCAATTCAATGCCGACTTTATTATAATTGATGCTTAAACTATTACAATCCAACCAAATCATAACAATCCTTTGCTTAGATTCGTTTGCAGAGTATTTTACAAAGAATTTTGCTTCTTGTATATATCTCGGATTGTATTCTTTAACTTTTCATCAGTGATAACTTCATGCTTTTCAATTTTACGACGTTACAGCAAGAACTTTTCAGGATGAAGAACTTCATCTGTTAATTTAGAACGCAATTTACTTGCTTGACTTTGACTACCAATGCTTGCTTCAATCAACTGTTCCTTACCCTTAGATTTGATGGAAATTCTACTTTTTGAAGAGCCAAATCCAATTTAGCTTTTTCTATCTCCGCTTTTCTTGGCCGCTGGATTGGCAACTCCAAAATCAGGAATATCAAAATTCCTGTCATAAAGTTGAGTAAACTCCAAATTGGAAAATAGATTTTCAATTTTTTTCCTCTCATATCCTTTTTTATAAATATTTTCGAGTCCTTCAAAAAGAGTGAGCAAAAATTAAAAGTTTCTAATAACGTGCACATTGGTTCCTTTACACTTCCAAGGATTTCTTATGAGACCTTCTATTTATTTTCTCTTTTCTTATTATTATTCAATGTCTCTGGCACTATAGTTAGGCCAATTGTTCGAAAGGATGACAGTAAAATCTAAATTAACTTATTAATACCGTTGTTTGTATATAGTCCAATTGAAGGTAAGATTGAATGAGAAGGAATCCATCTCTTTCCTTTGTTTTCGATCATTGCAAAATTATTACAGGAGAACAACTTTGATATCTTCTAATTTCGCCATAAATCATAGACTCGAAGATTTGCATTTGAATCTAAAATAAAGGCGAGACCTAACTCAGATACTTTGATATTACTAATAGGATAATCTATTTTTGCTTAGAAAATATTTGTTCTTTTGACTTAATTTTTAATGTCGAGTATATTATCAATATAAACCTCTCCCTTGCTGCTGCCTGAAATTAATTTCCATCCCTCAAAAAATTTCAAACAAGTAATCTCACCCTGTTGTTTATCTGTATTCATTTTGATATTGAGAGAATTTATACTCCAAATGGAAATGACTCCATTCATCATTCCTGTGGCGAAATATTGCTGATCTGGCCTAGAAAGAGCTGTTGCCGTAATCTAATATATAGTCTTTAATGTTTTTGCATTTTTGATTATCATCTTCTGATTTAAGTATTATGCTTTTTATTTGATGAACTTATCAGGTATCCTTTGGAGGTAATGCTGAATATAGTGAAAGTTTGAGTAATAATTTGCCTTCTTTGCCAGGAAATTACAAAATCTGAACTCCTTTAGATTTTTCCATCCGAATATCATTTTTTATGAAATTTACACAAACTTTCCGCTCTCGAACTATTTCTTTTTCTAAAGTTATATGCGAGAGTGAACGACGTAGGCAAAGGGCCTAAATTTAGGCATTTCATAACATGCAGTAATGTCATAGCCATTTTCAATAATTAAATCATGCTTTTTAAGAACTGCATTGAACTAGACCTATTATTTTATGGAAGGCTATTCTTATATCTTTTTCTCCTATTTCTTTTTGGGGTCTTTCTTTATAGGGTCATTGTCAACGGGAGGAGTTTCTATTTTTTTATTCATTTTAGCGATCAACTGCTCTTTAGTCAATGGAATCCTTTTCCCTTAGAACACAATTTCGCACCATCTTTCTTTAATTTTTCCAACTTCAGTTTCGAAAACAGCGTAGTTTAGAGGGTATCTTAACTTCTTTTTAAACTCCTCTTCTTCCAAAGGGATACTTTTATTCTTGTTAATTTCTTCGAGGTCGATTGATATCTCAGGTATTTTATACAAGAGGATGCTTCCATCGTAGGTATAAACAAATAAAAGTCTGCCATAATCATCAAATTAGCAGCTGAATGGTAGTTTGTTGGGATCGTTCTAATCTATTGCAACTTCTATCTGATGGGTAAGCACCAATTTCGGCTCACTGTGCTTATACCTCAAGATGTAAATTTTGCTGTGACTGTTCAATATGACCGCTGCTGTTGTAATCGAAATATCTCCATCGCTAATTATCATTTACGAGATAGAAATAACACGTCTGCTGGGTACGAGCTCTTTTTTTGAGAAAACAATCTTTTTGGCGAGGTCCAAAAGATAGACATTTCCGCCCTTATCTCCCGCCAATAGATGATTATGATGCTTGGACTATGAACTGAAGCATGAAATGTTCTCAACTTCAATGGTATTCTGGGAAACATATTCCTTCACAGATCCCTCATAATTCTTATTCTTTTTCTTTTATTCGATCTCGTACATACTTAAACTTAATTTATAGAGGATTGTCTAGTTTAATACTTCATCGATGAGACGATAGGGTTGGGGGAGGACGTCCTATCTGTGATCAGGATTGCAGATGTCCCACTAATTTAGATCAAACTTTTTCATAAGTTATATTATAGTTAGCATCATGGATCAATATTACGTCAATATAAATCATCTTTAATTGTTTCCTCTCGATTTTAGGTGGTAACTTGAAGTTTACAAGGAATTCTATATTTTTAATAATTGTTAAATTTGTCTTATAACTAATCTTTAGATTATTCTTTTGAATTGTACACATATATATTGTACATTTATATTATAATGAATGAATATTTTATTTTTGAATCGATGTTGAAATATACTATAAAATTAAAATAAAGATGATTAATTATTAAAAAAGGAAAAGTCAACTTTTATCCATAAATATTATTTTTGTTCACTATTTTATATGAGCCATACGAATAAAATTCACATATTCGTCTTTTAATCCTTGAATAAAAATAATAAAATTGATTAAAAAATACAATTCGCCAAATCAATTTTTAATAATTAATTTAAGGTGTAGGAGTAGTAATTTATGACCTAAGATATGAAGATTAAGTTCTATTTGTTTGCTTGCTTTTTTAATATTTAAGTAAGAATAATAAAGATAAATCTCTCATTTTGCTGTTATGCGCTTTTAGTTAATTCATTTATCCATTGAGCTCACTGGGTAGCATCACAAAGTCAAAAAATAGTGGTCTTATCAATTAAAATAAAAAACTGTTAATTTGAATAAAACTCAGATATTGGTGAACGAGATTTTATTCAAATTATTTTAGGGCTGATTTGATTCGCACAAATGATATTCGATCATAAAAAGAATCTCTCTTCCAGGAACAACAACAAAATAACATTTTGTAAAAATATAGACTTATCAACATTATTAATCCGGCATACATTCATTCGAATAATATTTTGTATTATATTAATTAATGAAAGGCAAGTTAACCATTTTAACGTTACTTTTAGTCATATGTTTTCTTGTAGCGTTCTTTGGATATCTTCAAGCCTATGATTTTAATCCTGAAATTTCTAAGACGAAATTAATCACTTATGAAGAATTAGATCATTACTAACCCATTCAGATTGTTCTGATTGTTGTTGATGCTCTTCGCTTTGACTTTGCTCAAAGGATTCCTTATTTGCAGTAAATGACCAACACTCACGCAGACCGTGCTCATCTAAAAAAATTAGTCGCTGCTCTGCCAACTTATACAGTAACAAACGTAAAAGCCATGCTCACAGGATCAAATCCTTTCTAATTTGGTAAGTTATATGAGATGGTTTATTAAAAACAAATGTAAATGGACAACATAGCCAGCCAACTAATTTCAAATGGCAACCAAACCATGATGATGGGGGACGATGTTTGGAGGACTACATATCAGTTCACGTCCACAGAGTATTCATGCGGTAGAACTTTCGATATTTATAAAAGAACTCTTTCTTGTTAGTAAAATATTTACCTTAATTTTAATTCAGTTGTGAAACAGAAATTATCTAATAACAATCAAGCAGCTTATTCATTTATAGTTGCTCATTTTCTTTAACTCGATCATTCCACGCACGCTTATGGAGTTCCGAATAACCCCTATTTACCTTCAATTTTTGCTAGACTTTAATACAACATACAAAATTTTTGCGATTCCATTGAAGATGAAACCATAATAATAGTACTAGGCGATCATGGAACGCAATAAAATGGAATGCACTGTGGCATTACAGATCTGTAAAGGTAAGCAACATTCTTTTCCTATTATAAGACTAATAATGCCACCCTCAATTCGTTTTATAAGTAACATAAACAGGATCCCTTTAATTCGACAGCGAAAACGGTTGATTTGGCTTCAACCTTTTCCATATTGTTAAATACAAACCTCCCTTCAAATAGCTTCGGCTTTCCTATCTTGGATATTCTTCCAATCAAATTTCATAAATATTTTCCACAAATTTAACTGAATGTTCTCAAATCATATAAAAAAAATATTGATTTCTATGGTATTTAAAAAGATAGAAGATGCTATAAGATTAATGAGTGGATTACAGACTCATCGAAAAATCAACAAAATATTTATCATCCAAAATATTACTACTAAAGAAGAGAGAAGATAATTGATGATCTTTATGATCATTGCCTGGTGTAAATTACTTTAGCAAAACCATTATTTGTGTTTTGGCTAATTCTACCTGTTTTGATCGGACTTATGGTAGGTATTTGGTTGCATAACTTTCCCAGCAATTAAAGAAAGTTAACGAAGCCTTTTATAATGGAGCAGGTGGCATGGATTGCTACTAAATTTTTAATTGCTTTTATTCAAGTTCTCATCTATGCTCAGATTCCCTACTTATAGGTAGTTATAATTGGTTTTATTCTCTTTGAAGACAGCATTAACAAAAAATACAAAATGCTTTGTATCATTGCATTGATAGCAGCATCTCTATTTGAAGCAAGCTATCTTGATATCTACTATCACAGCCTTTTTTATAATTAATTGGTGAGTACTTATATTAAAAGCAGTAATAATCTTTTGTTGGGAGTATATATTCTTTGGAGTGGTTATCAAATTTATTCTATTATAGCAGAACTGAAATCAATGCCCATACCTAAAACATAAAAGAAAAAAGAAGAACAATCATATGGGGTTTACATAAAGAATATTGTGTTACATAAAATAAAAACAAAGATAGCTTTTCTATGCGTTACTGCATCAAACTGCTTGGAGATAATAATTATAATTTTGACAGTAATAAATCAAATTCGCACTTTTGAATCTGAAAGAGCGTTTTAGATTAGGATTATGCTGCTCTAACTGATGGCTGTAGCTATTTTCCTGAGAATAATTTTACATGTAGTTCGAATAAAGTATAAAAGATAGTAATAATTGCGTGAGATATCAAATGAGGGGAACGCCAAATTGTATTTCAGTAGAAAATTTAACATAAACGTGTTGATCATTGCCATTTTCAGTTGTTTTTCTGAAAAATACGAATTTGTTCTCTTAGTAATTCTGCAGATAACCATCAATCTGCTGAATAGAAATAAAATTAATTTCCTCCTATCGTATTTAATGACAGAAATAATCTGGAGAAAAAATGGCACAGTCTATGAAATAGGAAGTATTAAAATCCAATATAGCTTTGTGTTTGGAGAATAATTTCAAGTTGCCAGAAATGTTATTGCATTTGTAATATTTTTTTGTGGCATACATTGCATTACCCTGTCATAAATTTATCGCCATATTTCCTTGAATTAAAAATAAAAAAAATAAAGCCAAATTAATCAGAGTGAAAGCATCATTGATATTAAAGCATCTTTGCCTCCATTAAATCAATCTAAATCTGTTTCAATACATGAACAAACAATATAGGCAGTTTAGCCTTCAGTTTAAATGGATAAATCAACGTCATCAGGTTAACCTCAATAATATCTGGCTGATTAATCTCCTACAAAACCATAACCATAGTTAAAGGCCTCTCTCGATTAAAAACCTTTAGTAGTTGATTAATTTTAAAATAAATAAAATGAAAGCAATTTTTTGATTAAAAAAAGTGATAAAATTAATCAATAAAGGTTTTGGAATGAACTTGGAAAGTATTGCCTAATTCCTTTGACTGGATTTTTATCAACAGTTATTAATTTATCTGTTCGAACAGGTACTTTCTAATCTATGTTCTACACGATAATGATGATGGTTCAAACATTTGAAATGGCTTTTTTGCTCATTATCTTGATTATCATTTTCGTCAGATGGATTACAAAATGCATTGACAGGGGGCTTGACAAATTCATGGGAAAATGATTATTAACAAAACATTTAAATACATTTTTAAAACTGATATAATAAGAAGGAGATATACTTAAGAACATTTAGACTTAATATATGCTAATTATTAATCAATAAAGGTATTTCCAAGTGGTTACTTCAGTTGCCTTACCACGACGACCCTTTTCATCAATTAAGCAGACACCACAACTTCGCAAATAATTTCTAATACGATCGGCTTAACTGAAGTTTAGCTATCTCCTGGCCTTGTTTCTGAGTTATAGCAATTCGGATATCTTTTGAGAGGAGATTCTAAAAGCCTCACCCTCATTGCTAGATTCAAATTCCGGGCTCGTTTCATTAGAGTTGCTTTTTTGTTCCATATTCCTTGTACTATAAGTATGAGCACAGTTTGTTTCCTCATTACTGATGTTACTCTGCCCAATGATAACTTTTTTGATTGAGAGGTCTATTTGTTTGCCTTGTCTTCTTGTAAATTAAAGATATTCCAAATAGATTGAAGTCAGAAGTTTCTAAACCTTTAAGCATGCACTATTGTAAATCGCTTCGTCTTTAGCACTAACACAGAGATGCAGATTTTAATTGCTCTCTTGCTGTTCAGGACCTTATTTATAGCCTGATCCTTTTCCTCTTAATCTTAATTTGAGAAGTTCATTTGTATTATCATGCGGATAATTTTTATTGTCACAGTTTAGACTGTCCTCAATAATCTTTTTCATATTAAATCCTTTGGAGCCAATGATCCTGCGAGCAACTTGGAACTCTCTTTCATTGTCAATTTGAATATCATACCTACATGTTAGTTTATTTTGTTTTAAACTGTTTAATGTCAACTCTTCATAATAATTACTTGCAGGTTACGATGCCTTGCTAAATTTGTCCTCAAATAATGATTACCAGTTCAAGTTATTTATAAAAGCATGCAACTATGAAAATATCTACGGATGGTATTCGTTGTTGCGGACCCAATCTATTTTGATCTGCAGACTACCTCCCCGCAGAGTCGCATTATGCAGCATTTTAAAGGATATATAAGCGTTAAGAAATGAGTTAAAGAAGATGTAGGCGTCTTTTTTTGACCTTGTTAGTATAATCTTGCTTATTTAGCCAAACTTTGCAAGTGACAAGGCTATATCTTGGTAGTCCATTTCAGCTTTCTCTAGCGAAGTTATATTGTGAGGAGCAGAGTATCCATTCTGATGAACCTATAGTGATAATCTAATAATTGGAAGACTATATCCATCGAATAAACCTTCATTTCTGAGTTTATTTTGCAGGTGACTGACAAAGCATGGGTTTTCCAATAGTTTTTAGATCCTTGATTTCTGTTATACATCATCGAAGCGGCTCACTTATTGATCGTTGTCAATCTAATCATATCAAATAGTTCATACAATTGAAAAAACTGAAGAGAACAGTCTTTTTACGGTGGAGCGATTGAAGTCCTCCGACGAGCAGGCGGAGTTGATGACGTTTTTGTCTTGGCTTCTTAAGATTTCATTCATGTGAATTTATCTGTTAAAATTATATTATTGAATAGCTGTTAAAGATATGAAAACACGATTATAATCATTCAATTTTCGACCAATTTCCTCATTTACGATAAATTCATATACATCATTGATTCATTTTAATTTTTATATCTGCATCAGCACATGCCTTCCGTATTGCGATTTATTGATCTATTGGTAGTTCTCCTTCAATTTGGTTTTCAGAATATTCTTTCGCTATTTGGAAGAACGTTAGAGTAAACTTTGAATCACGTAGTTTCCGAATTGATTTTTGGCGATTGGAATGAATCTTAATAAAGCAAATTATACTATAGATTGAGCACCAGACTGTCAATCAAACTATCGTTCAATTTAATGGAGGCTGATTTTATAATTTTTTATATTACGTTGCTGGCAAATTTATTGCAACATAACTCCGAAAAATGAGCTCCGATAATCTTAAGCACTTCTGGCTCTAACTATTTGGAGTGAGAAACAATGTACTGCATTATATAGTTTCCATATTGGCACTTGGAGAGTCTGATTGTCATTTTGATCAGCATTTACATGATCCGCCGTCTTTTTTCCTCATTCCGCCCATTCTCTAAATATTTTTGCACCACCCGGCAACCAAAGGGATGAAAAGCCAACTTTTCCAGCTAAATATCTTTTTACATACATTATCAAACACTATATCGGACAGTGCTTATGTTGACTCCAAGTTGAATAACTCTAGGACCCTTTGAATGATATGATTGCCATTCTGATTCACAATAATCTGCAAAAGATGAGGCTATAAATGTTTCATGATCTCCTTCTGTATTTAATCCTTGTTAGCAGCGTATTCTATAATTTTCTGGATAACTCTGCATCCATAGCTGTGCAGACTGATGAACAATAACTCCTTTTTGACTAAGTTATAGATAGTTTATTTGTGTTTTTCCGTGCCTATCTCTATATATTTCTGGATGACGTAGTTGCCAAATTTATCATAGACCAGTTTTGGCAGCTCAAATGATAAGTACTCAAATATCTTATTTTTAATAAAATCGTTTCCAGTTTCCAAAGCTGTTTGAATGTTTCTTGATCCGTATTGATCCTTACACAGCTCAGAGACATAATTAAGATTGTTAAGAATTTATTCCTGCGGAGAATAAATAGAAAAATAATTCGTCGCTGGTATATTAATATTTTCATAGCTCTGGTAGCTTAAATACTATTATTCATTTTGCAGACTCAATCTAAGTCAATATAGAAGTTACTTTCGAGTGCTGTTCACTTGCATCTCAAATTCACTCTCCACCGATGATTTTTACCGTTTTGTAAGTTTTTGAGGAGTATTGTAATTGGGAGTGGACCATGTTTTAAGGTCATCGAAGAAATCTTCTTCAATCTTTATCAGTTAAAATTTACCCTGTATTCGAGGTTGACCAAAATGGGAGGAGCTGAGAATGCGAGCTATTTATCTAGGGATTTTGCATTTTTTAGAGATGTGGAGGTTGGAACATCGTCATCTAGGTATTTAGTGGACATACCATCTAGAAGATGCGAAGGCAGGTACTTTTAATCCGAATCAACTATTTCCTTCTCCATCGCTTTTTTTATCTGGATAACCTATTTAAAATTATTATATATATCTGCCTTACCAAATCTCATTTATATGGCTTGCCAAAATTTTTACATTAACAAAAAATATTTATAAAGTTTATTATCAAGATATATTAAAGGAAACTAAGTTAACCAATCGAAGAGATAACGATTATGATTTTATTATTCATATATTTTTCGAAATGTAATCGATTTATGATTTAATTATGAGAAATATGGTACACAAAAGTTCAATGAATGGGTCGTTGGGTTATTTTTATAAGTTCGAAAAGGCAGAAAGTATAAACTATTTATTTGATTAATTTGAGAGAGTTATCGAGAAAATAAAGAAAATAGAAAAATATATTCAGCATCAAAGAATTAATCCTCAATAATGGATGCTCGTTAGATTGCAGTTCATTTCTTACTCAATCATACCTTTCCAATAGTTAAAACAAACGAATTGATGATTGACAAAGGATTATTAAACATATAGATAATTTTATCCCGATTTAGCAAGTTGCTGAATGCCTTATAGAAAAAATGCTAAATATTGACAGTAGTAATTGCTCTATGTGGGCAAAAGAAAGGTACTATAAAGTGATGTCGCCGAGACTGCTAAACCTATCTTAGAGATGTCTTCTCATTTTAATTTTGGAGCAAGTTAGCTAAAAATTACTATAGAGGTCGTTGTATGATAATAAAATTAATGTATTTCATGAATTATTTTACAACTATCATTATATAAAATGTTAAAAGATATCTTTTTAATAGGCATAGATAACTAAATTAAAAAGAGCTCCTATTTTGTAAATTAGAAAAGAACATATTTATTGCGAGAGTGGAGTAAATAAATGTATTAGTAAAGTCATAGAGCCATACAGTCATTAAAGTATCATAGTTTGTAATAAAAAAACATGAAATTAAAAAGAAAGAAATGACATTCTCTGACTACATTCAAGACAGGATAATTTGCATCAAATCCTAAGCAAACATCAAATATTTTTAGTTCTAAATGGTGGAAACTTAATATACGTTCCATCCCTGAATTCATGTTGCAAAATCTGGTTGATTCTTCAAGAGAAATTATTAATAATTATAAATTTTGCAAATATTCTAAGCAAACTAGAAGACTTAATTAATGACTAAAAAACATAAAAAATAATATTAGTACTTCATAAAATCACCGATTAGACGAAGGTCGTTTTAAAGGGTACTTCAAATTGTTGAGGGGAATATTTGGGATGATGACTAGCAGTTAAATTCCGATAGACCAGAAAAGATCGATATATTGATTTTTATTTGGTTGATTTGCTCATAAATCGACCAAACCGATGATGCTTTTTTTCTTAAATTTAATCGATGACTTGCACTGCTATCTGCTACCTCTCATAGTGAGCTTTTGATAAGTTGCTTCTGTTTACTTCAAGAAAATCCTATCTTTATTGCGATTTTTGAAATAAAAAATTATTATATGTCTAATATCTCGATGCCTATGGTATCGTAAAATATTACTTGTACCAGTTATTACATTAGATGTTTGGCAGCAGACTGTAGATCATACTTGGCTGGATCTGTTTGGCTTTTTATAAAATTTTATCAAGAGGAATGGCGCAGTTTGCATATTTAATATCTTTTAATCGCTATATGCATGTGATAAATTAGTCTTCAAATGATTCCTAAAACGACTCTAATGTGTCCTTCAGAACAACCATCACGGCAACTGCTATTCTAACATGGGCGAAATCCTTCTACGTGAGAATAAAAGTAAAAATATCCTTAATGTACTCTTTGGGGAAAGAGAGAACGAAAAACGAGATGAACCATTGAAAGATCCACATGTCGTCCGAAATTATTAACGATTTGATCTTCATTACGATTTCAGGCATTTATTAATTGACCAATTTCCAGAATATTTAGCAATATATTTTTACTAATGGAAAATAATTTTCGTAGAGACCGATAAACAGCAGTCTCGGATGCACAAACATCTTTATTAAGCTTTTATAGGCCTACTATTCGCTCATCCCATAAAGCAGAAGTTGGCCAGCAACAAAATTCATTCCTTGTGTGTACCCTAACTTCGGAAAGTAGATAGCTATTCTTCTGAGTAATAATTCCAATTTTGTTTTATTTTAGGGAATGACAAAATACTCCTATAGTGGATATGTTCGGTCTCTATCCTTCGATATCTGATCAAAACAAGGATGCTGAATTTTTTTATTTGAGTAATATTAGGCTTCGATGGAGATATCACATATTCTCAAACTACTTTGCCAGCTTTCCTGTGGTCTGGTGAAGTTTGCGCGTGGCTGTTATTAGTATTTTTTATGTGTGTTTCTTTTACTATTGGCCTCTGGCATACAATTACCCATTTATATGATTTTACTTTCAAGCTAATATTACTTTTCAAGATAAGCTCCCATCGAAATAAGTACTTTTTGATGATCATATTCCCAAAAGATTAATTTTAAATAGAATACGATTGTTCGTTGCGAGTAATTGATATATTTGGAATTATTTTGACTCATGACGATTCATCGGTTGGGCATAATAAATAATAAATGAGATTAAAATTAAAATAGTCAAATAACAGTATTAAAAGCTTCCTACTCCCCCCAATCCATAATCTTCATCTAAATCGTTATACTCCGCTGCAAAAACATAATAATCACAGTTTGTCAAAAATATCCACCAATTTGATTGACGCAATTGTCGACCCTAAAAACATAAACAATAAAAGCAAAGCTCCTTCTGTCGATAGACGACCAATGAAAGAAAGAATTAAAGCAATCTACCAAAAAAATAAAAAACATGAATCTCGAGTGTGCGAGGACGAGTCCTCCTCTGTAAAATAAATGGACTAGGCTAACATTACAACTAATTTTCAAAAATAAATCGAGAAAAATCTAATCCTGATCAAAAAATAAAAATAAAATAAGAGAAACATTGTGAGCAATAAGAAGATATAAGCCAGTCCGCCAAAGAAATCAGATACTTTAGAAAATTCGTTTGTTAATATTAATAATAGACCCACTAAATGTATAACAGAAGGAGATATCTTCGCAAAAATCAATTAAATTATGGTCAAATCACAGTCCAAGTCTAAGGAAATTATCGAGGAAAAGAAAGGGTCGTACAGTTCATCCATGCTGATCGGAAATTCAATCGATCATAACGAAAGAAATGAGCATACAAAACTAAAAACTGAAGGATGCAATTCCTAGACCATTGAAAATCGGGTGCATTCTAAGAAAATGAAGCGAAAAATTGATGCTGATGGTGATTTTAAGCATGCAGGAAATTACAACTAATGGAGAAAGTTATCCATAGATTCAGAGGATTCAGCAAAGATTAGCTATGATCCCTCATCATATGATCTTGAAACTGATCGGTTGGAAAAAATAAGAGGCAAAAATGATTTGACTTTGAAAAAATATTTTTAGGGTAAGTTCTATCTCAATAGATTGATTAAGTGTCGATAATCAACTGTCCTCATGCCTTAAAAAAGGTGAGTCTTGAGTTTTTAATTGATTATGATGATTTATTTCTTCATTTATTCCTGAACAATATAAAAAGATTGAAAGGATGTAAATGTATTATTGATTGTATTTTATTAAATAATCCTTCGTTAAATTCCTTTTATTTTTAAATTCCAATCCAATTTTTCTCGATAATGTCAGTATCTGGATACTCATAAACTGCCATGAAATATGTGATGATCTCTTTTGGGAAATTACTTGTATTCAATGGTAATGGATATAATTCAAAAATAGTGATAAGGATAGATATTATCTATGTATATTGAAGATTGAGAACACTGTCAATTTCCTTTTCTATTGTTAAAAATCTCCTCCAATTCTGCAATTTATTCTTCAGTAAAGTCTGGGATATAAACATTGATTTTAATGTAGAGATTTCCTTTTTCCGTCGAATCCTTAATAGGCATTCCCTCTCCTTCAATTACCTTCACAGATCCAGGTTGAGTAATTCCCCCCTATTCAAGTTGTATTTCTCTACCGTCTAAATGAACAATTTTCTTTTAAAATCCAAGAATTGCCTGAGTCAATCTATAAATACCTCGTCAAGACTTATAGTAATCTCAGTCCTTAAATGTTCGTTCTATCTCTTCAAATAGGGATGTTCAATCTCCACCAATTCGAAAACAATATCACTAGGGGCTCCCTGCATTCTCTCATCTCCCATATTAGTATATCTAAGGTCAGAGTTGCTGACTGTACCAGGGTGAACTTTTAAAGTGAACTCTTATATGCCAGGAATAATTCTTTGAGCATTACAAAGATGACATTTTTTACCAACAACTTTTCCCTTTCCTTGACATCTTGGACATACTTGAGTATAAAGATTATAGTAGCCTCCTCCCAATTCAACTCTTCTAGTAACTCTACCCTTTCCTTGACACTCTTGGCAAGTTACAACATCATAGGGATTTTCTGCTCCAGTCCCCTTACAGTGAGGGCAAGCTACTTGCTTCTAAACTAGAACATCCAATTCTTTTCCCAAATAAAAATCCTTTAATTCTAAAAATACCTTAATTTTTAGTTCAGGACCCTTTAATTGATTGAAATCGAACTACTGATGCACATTAGGATCGTTCATCTTTTCGATGCCTACTCGATCATACAAATATTTTTTATTTTCATCATAGAGAACCTCATAAGCTGTGATTAATGAAAGAATTACCTACGTTGATCATCCCGAACCGTTACCTAGACCCTGGATTTCTATCGGGGTGATATTTTTTAGATAATCTCCTGAAAGCATCTCGAACATCTTCCTGACTAGCGCTAACGGGTAGTTCTGCCTTAATGGAAATATACCTAGCATATCGTAATAAGAGCGATCAAGGATTTCAGAGGTGAGCCAAATTAGAGCTAACAGCGGAATAACAATCTTCATACGTGTAATTAAATTATTCAAAAAATGAGAATATCTTATCTATTGGTGATTAAGCATACATATAAGAGAAAAATATTCATATTAATTATACTTTGACACTCCTTAAATTTTATGATTTATGCATCCTCAATCGTTAAGATATCGGCCCATATTATAATTAATACCCATCTAATGAGTGACAAAATCACTTAGCTTATCAGCAATGTCAAGGAACTCATTCAAGATGGCACCCGTGAGGCATCGGACTGTATCAAATCAATTGACAATGAGATCGATAG
>Ga0302186_10002306_pt1 | contig 14815 bp, 20 predicted proteins | sample II_Bog_E1_2_FD_198782 | JGI IMG/M metagenome (GOLD analysis project Ga0302186, IMG submission 198782) | Peat permafrost microbial communities from Stordalen Mire near Abisko, Sweden - II_Bog_E1_1 | ecosystem: Environmental > Terrestrial > Soil > Wetlands > Peat | place: Sweden: Abisko... | reverse complement strand
AACTTTTTAAAAATCAAGAAAACTTCAATCCAAATTCTTCTAAAAAAAAAAATTAATATAAAAACAATACTTTTTCCGTGTTGAAATTCATTTGCTGTATTTTTAAAAGAAGCTTCTTGTAGCTTTTATCTCATTTTTCCATATTGTCTTTTATGTGGGCAGCGATGGGCTAAACATAAGCAAATGACTAGAGAAATACTGCGAATGGTCAGGTTGGATTGTCGAAAACATCGACTTGAAATAGATCCTAAAAAATTAATATACGATATTAAACTTAAAACAAACAAATATATTAAAAGAACTGGAATATATTAACAACATAGCCTTCTTTTATTTAATTGATCACATAATTAACAAAAAAAAAATAGTTTTTAAATTACTTTTTTTTATATTTTTTATTAAATGCATGAACATTTTTTTTTTCACTATATTTTAGAAAAAACATATTTTTTTTAATATTGAAATTAAAAAAAAAAATCATTGAAATATTAATTTTATTTCGTTTCAAATCTATATATACATTTTTTTCCTTGAAACATACATATCTGGTCTTGCATTGAATTCAATTTCCCCCATTCGATTATCGAACACCCCCTTTTGCAGTTTTTTTAGCTTCAAATTAAATCTGGGGCCTATCTCCTGCAAATTCACCTTCTCGTACTCCTTTCCAAAAGCGTATCTATGTCTTCTAAAAAATATGAAATCTCTCTGGTTATGAAACGTGACCACGGTCCTTGCTTTAAAATCTGGCTTTTGTGGAAATAAACTAGCGAAAAATCTTCCGATCCTCCTTCCAACGTTTGTGTTAAAATTATTGAGAATGAGTTCTGGAAAGTGATCTGTTGGATTTCCATGATGGTGAATTTCTTCATTTAATTTAATATTGGTAACTTTAAAAATCGCAGTCGGGCCTTTAGGAAGATGCATCAATATTAACTCATCCACTTTTTTCCTGTTTTCACGCCAAACCATTATATCAGTGAAATCTCTGTTGTTGGAATATTCTGCAATCTCTTTCAATGTGAAGGTTCTTCGGGGATGATAAAAACAATTTGGAAAGGCAGTTTTCACTTCCTTCAGAAAATCAAACAATTGTCTTGAAGGCTTTTCAGAAGTCGTCATGAGAAGTTTTGGGTCTTTTTTGGAATCGAAGAAACTTGCGAACTCATCGAATTTTTCCTCGTTTAAAAGCTCATCGTCTTCTTCGAAAACAAAATCATCGGAAATTTCACGCATTTCATCAATGGTTTTGGGCTCGACCTTCGGTTTGTCAGGTTCCTCTTCTTCTTCATGTTTCTTGGTTTGGCGCTTCAATCGTTGCATCTCTTTTTTACGTCTGAAAAAAACGTCCAAACGTTTGGCTTTGCATTTGATTGAAGAAACACTGATGTTGGCCAACGAACCGCTTCTTGAGGCCTTTCTCTTCATTTTGAAACCTCCTTGATCAACTTTGGCGGAACCTCTTTTATTTTGGGAAATTTGATATGCCCTGACTTTTTTGATCTTTATGTTTTTAGGCATTATGAGAATTGTAAAAAGATATTATTATATTTTTTTCCTAATTTTTTGTTTTATAAATGTAATTTTCCTGTTTTATGCATTTAATGAAATAATTTTAGTTCTGTGTAAAAATGAAACGAAATTTACATTTAATGAAATAATTTTAGTTCTAAATAAACAAAATTTCTTTTTTTCAGCTAGTTCATTTCTGAACTCATTCAATAAAATAATTGAGAAATAAATTTCTATTGTTATTTGATCTCTGTGTCCATATAATTTTTAAATAAAATGAAGATTATAAGCTAATTTGGCGTATGTTTTTTTCATTTCTATTTTTTAGCTTTGCATTTTTCGCCCCCCTTGTTCATTCCGACCTTCCTATTCATTGTCTCACCAAAGACATTTCAGGAACTTGGCTTCTTCACTTAGGTCCTAATGAACAAGACAATACGATTTCATGCTCTCACCTTCATCCGGATAAAAATACCGACCATATTTTCCAAAATTTCAAAGAGACCTTTCAAATAGCTTCGGAATTGTCCTTTGAGTTAAAATTGCCCAATCAGGTTTTAAACCAAAATAAGGAAGTTATTGGCACTTGGACGGCGATTTATGATGAGGGGATTGAAATACGTGCCAACAACCAAATTTTTTTCGCTTTTTCAAAGTATACACATACAGGGAATAGAGTTCCAAAGGATGAAGATGACGAGCAAAGTGCTGGGTATGTGAATCTTTGTAACGAGACATTTTTAGGCTGGTTTTATGATAGTAAAAGTTTCACAAATTGGGGATGTTTCTATGGGGACAAGACGGATGGAAGTGCCAAAGACAATAAAGAGACGGTTTTCAAAGGGCAAAATAATGGGAAAATAGTGGAACGAAATACGATTTTTAAATCTCAAAAGAATTTAGAATCTGATAAAAACCAACGACCTTCTTCAGACTTAAGTTTCTATGAGAGATTCAAACAAAAGCTACCTTTATATGATGTGCCTCATGAACAATATAAGAATTTGACGCAAAGTGAAGAACAAGAATTGGAGCTCTTCCAACCTGATTACAATTTTATTGAGGTTGTTAATAATGTCACGGCAAATTCACCTTGGAAAGCCAAACTTCATGACAATTTCCTGAACAAATCCCATAGACATATGAAGAACCTCCTGGGCCTAACTCGTTTTAAAGAGCTCAAGCTGCAAAATGTCTTAAATTCTTATAGTAGAGAAGTTGAAGAATCAGAGACGGAGCTTGGAAATACCTTATTTCCAGAAAATGAAGAGATTTTTCCTTCTGGTTTTTTGCAACTCAAAGCAAAAATTCGACAAAAAACTCAACTTTCATGGGAGTATGAAGACAAAAAAGATGAGTTTTCCTTTTTCGAGAATGACCCATCTCCCCCAAAAATTGTTTGTGAGACTACTTCTACTGATTCTGTTCCGCGTTGTTTCGATTGGAGGGACCAAAATTCCATAAATTACGATACTCCAGTTCAACATCAGGGGGATTGTGGATCTTGTTATGCAGTGGCAGCATTATCAGCAATAGAATCTCGCATCAGAATCAAAACCAATAACACTTCACATCCGAAACTTTCTGTTTCAGGAGTTTTGGCATGTTCTAGATATAATCAAGGATGTAACGGAGGTTATCCCGAATTGGTTGCGAAATTTGGAATGGATCATGGGTTTTATGAGGAAGATTGTGGAGATAATAAGGATTTTGATCATTGTTCAGACAATTGTTTCAAGGGAAAGTTGTGGAAAATAAAGGATTATGGCTATGTTGGAGGAGGTTATTACGGTAGCACTTCTGAAGATAGTATGATGAAGGAAATCTTAGATAAAGGACCAATCATTGTGGCGATTAATGCGGCACCTGACCTCTATTATTATTCTAGTGGAGTGTTCCTTTCTAATCCTGTTCATGCATTCAAGCAAGATAATGGACATCCTGATGTGAAGCCATGGCAATACACAAACCATGCAGTGGTTTGTGTGGGATGGGGAGAGATTTTACATGAGGGGAGCATGTTAAAATATTGGATTTTGAAGAATTCATGGGGAAGCGAATGGGGAGAAAACGGGTATTTTAAAATGCTAAGAGGAGTCAACCTGGGCGCAGTTGAGAATCAGGCCATTTTCGCAATTCCTGATTTAGATTAAACCAGGATTTTTTTCCAAACTAACTTTAAATCAGAGAAAATTCTTGTTTTGTATTTATTTAATCAATTTTTTTATCATCTTTGAAATCTCCTTGAAAAGAAACTCCATCCACTGTAATGAACTCTCCCCTTCCATTCATTTTATCGTTTCTCCATTCTCCAACATAACTTTCACCATTGGTCCACATATATCTTCCTTTGCCATGTCTTTTCCCTGCAATCCAATACCCCTCATAATAATCTCCATTTTCAAATTCATAGGTTCCCCTTCCATTTTTTTCTCCATCGACCCATTCGCCTGTGTATTTGTCACCATTTGCCATTATCAATGTGCCAAAGCCGTTCCTTTTATCATTTTTCCAATCCCCTTCATATCGATCTCCATTAGCATAGAAGTATACCCCATGACCACTTTTTTCCCCATCTTTCCACTCCCCCTCATATTTATCTCCATTTGGATGCACAAACTTCCCTTTCCCATTCTTATCATCCATCGACCATTCTCCCTCATATCTTGCACCATCATGGAAAAAATAGGTGCCATACCCATGTTTTGCACCATCCAACCAATCTCCATCATATTGATCCCCATTAGCATAATGCATGATTCCTTTGCCATTTGCCTTATCTTTGTCCCATGAACCTTCATAACGAGCTCCACTCGCATAATCTAAAACCCCTTTTCCAGTTTTCATCCCCTTTAACCACATTCCATCATATCGATCTCCATAACAAAAATAATATTTCCCCAAACCATTTCTCTCTCCATCCTTCCATTCACCCTCATATGTCTCACCTGTGGTATTATAAATATACTCTCCATGGCCATTTTTCTTGTCATTAGTCCATTCGCCTTGATAGATATTACCATTTAAATAGTAGTATATACCCTTGCCATGTTTTTTCCCATTTATCAATTCACCTTCGTAACGTTCACCTAATGCAAAGACATAAACTCCTTGACCATTAAAATGATCTGCATTCCATTCTCCCAAATATTTGTCGCCGTTTGGATAATGATAAATACCACGACCTTGCTTTAACCCTTGAGGAGTTAATTCTCCTTCGTAACGAGCTGTGTCAGAATAATTTTTTATTTGAACGCCAGAACGGAGGTTGTTGGAATCGTCATAGACATAATTTTTCAGGAATTTACGTATTAGGTCGTCACGTTGGGATTGGATTTTCTGGATTTCTTTTTCCTTTTCGTAGATTTTACGAGGAGGTGATGTATGCGGATAGCTCATTTTTGTACTTTTGAATAAAAAAGAATAATAATTTTAGAAATTAAATTTTGATTTTGACGGTTTATTATTATTATTTATTTCGTAATAAAAATAAAAGGAAAATTGTTCTTTTTTAAATGCAAAAAAATCTGCTTTATTGAAATTTTTAATTTAAATTTCATATTCCTTGTTAAAATTTGCATAATCTTTGTTTCTATCAGAAGAGGTGGGTTCCTCTTTATAGTTATCCCCTGTGATTTTCAACTTTTCGAAGAAGTTTCGCTTTCTTTTCAAGATGATGATCCCAATGGAAATAATGATTATGCAAATAATAATTAGTGAAAGGCTTACCAAAAACCAAGCCCAGTTGTTTCCAGACCCATCATTTTTCTCCAATTTTAGATTTAAATAATCAACTAAATAATTTCTATTTAAAGATCGTTTTAAATAAAATCTACCATCTTTGATTAAAATTTCCTTATGGTCATTCAATTTGATGACTAATAGATCTTGAACAATATATTTTTCCTGGATTTCATTGAGATCTTTTTGAGAAATCATCAATGTTAAATTGAGATAGGATCTCCCGAGGAAAGAAAAGGTTGAATCACCAAAAATATTTTCATTGGCTGATGTTTCCTGATCTTCATTAGTTATTGAATAGATGATGCCTCTGATTTTTATGGGTAAGTTCTGATTGTGCGAAGATTTCAATGCCAACTTTATTTCCTTGATCTCAAGGTCAACCATTGCATCATTGAAAAGTTGAATTTCAATCAAAATCAAATCATTTTTCTCTTTTTCTGATGAAACCGACAAAAGTTGCTCGTTAGTCGTTTTTCTAGAGTTCAGTACTTTAGTACAAAAACTCATTTTCTTCATTAAATAATCAATAGGAGGAAAACAATTTCTAGCATAAAATTATTATTCGTATTTTAAATAAATATGTTATTTTACTCTAAGATCGGTAAAATTTCTTGTTTTGGGGGATAGAATTCATTTGAAATCTTAGCGTCATCCCCTAATTCAGGACTTATACTGAAAATACCTAATTTACCCAAAAACCAATCACTTGCCTCACCGTTTGCCACATAATTAATTGTTTTTGCAGCATTGCCGAACCTTTGAAATAAAAAATTTAGTTTTAAGGATAAAATGACGGAAAAATTACTGATGAGTTTGGGAAAAAGTCGCGTTGTTGTGGAATTCCTCATAGAATTTGTAGAGCTTTTTCATTTTTTGCAAGTTGAGGTTGTCCTTATCTTTTTTATAATTGAAAGGTGTGATCCATAGATTTCCATAACTTAAATATTTTGCTTTAAGTATTAAAAATGAAAAAATCAATTGAATACGCATGGAAATTTATAGCGATTTTCAAATTATTCTGATATTGTAAAGCGAAATCTCGGATTGCCTGCGTTTCAGGTTCAGAAAAAGCTTTTATTTAAAGTTTAAAGCAATAAAAATAAATTAGTTAGATATATACGAGCAGTTCCTCGATAATCTTCAGCACAATATGAGGAAGAAGATCCTTCATTATCGAATCCAAACTCAAAATCGTAATTCCGATTGAGATCAACCCCAATTTGATCGCTAAAACATTCTTAAATTTTAAAAACAATGCGAATTAACTCTGGACAATATTGAGATGATGTTGAGGGTCTTCTATTTTTTCTGATGCCCTCATCAAGCCCACTCGTTTTCTGATAAATTCCAATAATTTTTCTATAGCCATCCAAATTCAAAGCTGGCACGAACCAAATCAAAGATTGATTTAACACCCGATTTAATTTCGATTCGTTTCTCACACTGTTATAAATGATATGAGTAATTAAATAGATGTTCATCATGTATGATAAAGGCTCTCTGGCATGATGCAAACCTGTAAAAAGCATTGAGGGCAATTTTTCTAAATCGTCTTTGTTTTTTTCCAAGTCTTAATTTCAAAATTTTTTATTTTAACTTATTATGATCACATTTTAAAACTTGTTAGCCCATAAATCGTCAGGTTTTGACCTTCGATTGTATTTCCTATCGTGCGATTGAAAATTAAAGAAGGGAATTCTTCAATGCAGGTGACCAGAAAGCCGAATCCTTCTTCAAGGGTCAGAAATCCATTCTAATATATATATTTTATCTAATCAATATAAAGATTATAAAATATGAAACCATGGAACCATTTGCTATCTCAGAAGCTATTTGGTCGAAAGTTATGACAGGATTTTTCAGACCTTCAATCATTAAAGTGGAATTGAAGGCTTTGCACGAAGGAAGCAATAAAATGTTGATAACTGTGCAAATTATAATTCTGAATCGTTTATCCATTTTTAATTTCTAAAAAAAAATATTTATTTTTCTTTAATATTTTAACATTTAGTATTTTCAAATTTGTCTCAAAAACAGAGAATCATTTGCCTTTTTCAAAAACTAATAAGAAAAGAAAAAAAAATCCAAAAATGCAAGAAGAAGAAAAACAAAACCAAGTAGCGAAAATCGAGCCGTATCATTTTTTTTTCTTTTATATATGCTAATATTTTTTAGTGCCTTCGATTTAAAAAACTTCCAATGTCCGCATTGCGGGTCTAAAGGTGACACTCTCTTATTGAAAGAAGCCTCATTTTTAACTTACATTGCCTCAATCATAACCCTCTTTATTTTTGGTTTCTTCTCGATAATTTTATTGCCTCTGATCATCCAATCCAGCAAGACAGTAGTCAGACGTTGTGGGGATTGTTATGAGGTTCTTGAACAGCATGACCTATTTAGTCTTCCATCTTTGAGTGATGAAGTAGAAGAAAATCTTAATAAAATTTTAAAAAGACTTTTATATCAAAAGGTTATGAATTTCAGATGTGGAAATTGTGCGTTGGTTATTTCCAGGAAATATTTACTTGTGGTCTTCAGCATTTTGGTAGTTTTTTATATGTACAATACCTTTATCGACCCACCTCCACCAAAAAGTAACAAAATATTATCATGACAAAAAAAATATATTTATTAGATAAATTGCTGACCGATCTGACCTGGGAAAAATATATCGAAGATTGTGGCAAAAGTCTTTACATAAACAACGGTGTACGGGCTAAAAAAAATTTCGAGGAAATTTATAAACTCAATTATGTGGAATGGGAGGGGGCTTTCATCAATATTCAGAAAAAAGTCGACCCTTTCACTTCCTCAGTGGACCATTATCATCTTTATGTGAAAATGATCCCGACAGATTCCTCAGGAGAATACCCGGACATAACCTTTAGATTTTCACATCATTTTTTCCGAGAAAATCAGAAACATCTCGAAGATTTGAAGCCTGGAGATATTATTCAATTCAAAGGACAGTTCAGTCATATTGGGGATGAATTTTCCTTTCATTTTCTTGAAATGTTAGAATTTAAGAAAACTGAGAAACATGTAAATATTGATCAGATTCCAATTTATGAACCAAAGGAAATGAAGGCGATAGGAAATTTAAGAAAAGAGAAATAAATGAAAAAATTGGGATTTTTAGGGTTTTAATATAAATTTGTATTTTTTTCGGTGATGATGTAAAAATCATCATTTAAAAAAAAAGATTGATAAATTATTTTTTATAGGTTATTGCATTTTTTTCATAATGATGAAAAACTAAAAAAAAACTTTTATTTCAAAAAACAAAACTTTTTTAATAAAAATAAATATTTTTATTTTTTAAACATTGAGATTCAATATAAATTGGAAAATGATAATTTTTATATAAGTAATGAAAATTTATTTTTTTATATTTTAGGTCATTTGAAAAAATTTAGCGAAAAATGAGTCCAAATTTAATAATTTGACAAATATAAATTATTTAAGAAAAAATCCAAAAGGGCTTTACTTTATAAAATTTTATTTATTTATTTTTTAGCAAAATAGTCACTTCATTTTGTTTTTTTAGTTCATTCAGTTGATTTTTATAATATGAGACTTATTTCATTGTTTCGTAGAGCAATCCTTCCCATTTGCCTGACAAAGTTTTTGGGTCTACAGAAATGGCAAATTTCTCCGAAAGTTTATCAACACGTTGAACGCCGCAGAAAACCCAAAATGATTAAGAAATTCAAGCCCAATCAAAAGAGCATTCTTTTGCAATTGAGGTTCTAATAAAATTTCATCTTGAGAAGCAACCATAAGATTTTCTGCAGATAAATGAAAAACTCTCCCATAAAAATCAGTTTTTTCCCCAGGATTTCTCAATGGAAGCAAAATGTTGAGGTATTCGTCATTTCTACCCTTCAAAGCCTTGATTTTTTTGCCAATAGCTTCAACTTCATAACCAGCTAACATATTGAGACCAAGTTTCTTACAGTGAACATCTGAGATCATGACAAATCCTTTAAAGCCTTGATCAATGATTGCAAAGCAATCGATATATTTTTTTGGAGAAGATGTGTATAATCGTGCTGTGCAAGCAAGGATTTTCGTCGCATCTCCAAACTTAAAAGTGCTGGGCTTCTAAATATTTGTTGATTTTGAAGCCATCTTAATATTTCATACCTCTAAATAAAATAACCCTGCAAACATTCCCTCCAAATATCTCTTTCCTGCAAATATTAAATATTCCCTTTTTTAATATCTAAGAAATTTAAATTTTCAAAAATTTGCAAAAAATGTAAAGACAAGAATTAAAAAAACTTGAAAAAGTAATTTTTAATTAAATAATATATATAGATTCAGATATATAAATTCAGCTTAAATAGAATGGATGACTCATTAATTTTTCTAGGCTTTGGAGTTCTCTGCCTAGTAATCGGTCTTTTTTTGAAGTTTTATTTAGACAATCCGAAAAATCTTGAACCGGCAATCCCAGCTCAACCATTATTACCGACCCAACCACAAAAACCTATAGAAAAAAAGCCAAAAACTGACAGCATTGCTGAAATACTCATATTTTTCGGTTCTCAATCAGGCACTGCAGCTAAATACTCTAATATTTTGGCTGAGGAAGCCGAGAAAAACAATTTTGATGCTAAAGTGATCGATTTAGAGGAATATGAAAGTTATAAACTTCAAGAAAATATCTGCATTTTTTTGATGGCAACATTTGGAGAAGGCGATCCCACTGATAATGCCAAGATGTTCTATAAATGGTTGAAGGGGGAGCCCTTATCAAAGGATACATTGAAGGGTTTGAGATTTTCAGTTTTCGGATTGGGTAATACACAATATCAACATTATAATTCCATGGGCAAAAATGTCAACAAGCTTTTGGAGGACATGGGGGGAGAAAGGTTTTCCTTTTATTTAACAAATAGCTGGAAACTACTAAAAAATTATTAGGATTTATAAATATGGTGAAGGAGATGATAACTCAAGCTTAGAAGATGATTTTATGGCTTGGAAGGAAGGAATTTGGATTTCATTGAAAGAAAGACTTTTGAATATAAAACCCAACAACAATGAGATCCCGAAAAAAATCGAAAAAAAAGAAGTTTTAATAATTAAAAATTTGTCTTAAAATTTTAATCAGGCACCCCCACTTTCAAATTTCCGATTTGTGGAAACTCTTGAAAAAGAACTTCAACTTAATCAATATGATTATAAGCTTGATGGAAAAGAATTTGATTATCAAACGAAAAAATTGTTGGACTCAACATATGCAGGTGTGGCTTTAATCAAAGAAGTCCGTCAGAATTTGAATGATGGATCGACTTTGCATATAGAAATAGACATCAAAAACACTCCCATCAAATATATCACAGCACAAAATCTTGCTATTTTCCCACAAAATACTTCAGAAATAGTTGAAGAATTAGCCAAAATGTTGGATTTGAGACTTGATAGTGTTATCACCATTGAAAACATTGTTGAAAATAAACCAGGCAAAAAGATAAAATATCCTTTCCCATCACCAATCAGTGTTCGAACCATTTTGACGAATTTCTGTGATTTTCAAGGTCCGATAATGTAAGATTATTTTGAAATTAAAATATGAAGAAATTTTAAAAAAGGAAAAAAACTTTAAAAGAACTTGCACAAATGGCATTTCCTTCAGAATTAAAAGCGAAATTCGAGTTTTTGGCTAGCAATGAAGGCAAATTGAATTTCAAGAAGGAAATTGAAGAGTCGAAAAACAATATTTTTTCAATTATCAAGCAAAACAACCTGAAAATTTCATTGGAGGAATTTGTAGCTTTGACTCCAAGAATATCTGTAAAATGAATATATGAATTATATAAATACAAAAAAAAAATAGCCAAGATTGTTCACAATCTCCTCTTCAAATTTAAAATATCCTCATTCTTTGCATGTTACAGCAAGTCTTGTGGAAGATCCATTGCCAAGTGGACAACTCAAAACAGGGTTAATCTCGCAATATTTTGAGAAAATGCGCAAAGGATTCGAACAAGGAATAAAGCAAGATGTTTTAATTTACTTCAATGAGTCAAATTTCAAATTGCCAGAAGATAAAAAATCCACATTAATCATGATAGGACCTGGAACTGGTGTCTCTCCTTTTAGAGCATTTTTACAAGAGAAGGAAATTCTTTTGAAAGAAGGTTGAAAAAATTTACAATTTTTTTAAAATTTTTGTTTCTTATTTAGAAAAAATCAAGAAACAGGATTTGGAAATGATCCTATATTCAGGATGCAAACATCAGAATGGAGATTATATTTATAGAGAAGAGTTTAAAGAATATGTTGAAAATGGATTGTTGCAAAAACATTATATGGCTTTTTCGCGAGATAATGTATCAAAAAAAAACTTTTAATTAAATGAAAAAAACTATTCATTTATTATGAATTAGGGCGAAAAAATCTATGTTCAACATTTACTAAAGAAAAACCAGGAAGAAGTTTATGAAATTCTCAAAAATAATAAAGGAAAATTATACATTTGTGGGTAGGAAAAATATTTCTTGTTTTATTTTAATTTTTATGATAAAATTAAAAAGCTCAACAAAAATGGGAAAAGATGTGATGGAAATTTTGGAGGAAATTCTGATAGAAAAGGAAAAAAAGACGAAAGAAGAGGCAAAAACGGCTTTGAATCAAATGGAAACAGAAAAAACGCTCATCAAAGAACTTTGGGGATGAATAACAAGAAATTATTTAAAAAATGTTCGATTAAAATGAAAACTTATTTATTTTCTATCCAAGGATGCTCCATTTTTAATCGATGTTCCTCAGCCAAAGTTACATCTCCCTCTATTTTATGTTTTTTCCTTAAATTTTCAAAACCTTCCTGATCATCTCCAGTGTAAAAATCGGCAGCAATACGACAAATGCAAACATCTTGCAAAGTTTGGATTTGGAAATAAATCGCAGCCTCAATAAATGTCTGCATTTCATCTCCCTCCTCATAATTCACATCCTTTATGAAAAGATAATCCTTTTCACAAAGAATTTCCTTCAAATTGCCAGTTTTTAACGGTTTGGAGATTTTTGGAGGATCATAATCGTGCATTTCACAATATTCAACTATTTTCTTCATGATTGGAATGGTTATTTTTTTATCTTCGATAGGAATTTGTTGATTTGGAAACATTTCGGTTAACATCTTCAGAAACAAAGAAACCTGTAGAATTTTGCTATTCACAGGGAAACGTTCCCCATGGATCAATAGAATCAAAGTTTGGGATATTGGTTCTGCCTCCATTTCCGTAAGATTTTATATTTCTTAATTTAAATGAGTTTTTTGATTATAATTTTTTTAAATTTTTAAGAGAAAATTTAGAAATTTCATTTTTTGAATTTCGGATTTTTCTCTGCTTTCATCTTTCAAAAGCATGCTTAAATCAATTTCAGGACGTGAAAGTAATGGTTTTATATGAACGAATTATTAGTGAACTTTGAAATTTTTATATTATTGATTATTGAAGTTATTTTAGCAAATAATTTTTAAGCTCAATTAATTAATTATTATGACACTTAAATCAAAATAAAACATTATAATTATTTGAGAATGAAGGCAAATTAATAAATTAATTATTCCACCAAATTTAACTTTAAATTAATTAAAAAAACACATTAAAACTTACCATATAGTTAAACTTAGATATGTTTTTCCTCTTATTTCTTATTTAGAGGCTCCAAAAATAATAAGCAGATTTTTAAAGATCAAAATGATATCAACATAAATTCCCAGCGCAGCAAACACATAATCATCAATCGAATACTCAATCCCGAATTTTCCGGAAAGTTTTTGTATGTCATATGCCAAGAAAACAGAAAAAATGGCTACAATCACTAAGCTAATGATGATTTCTGAGATTACAGCATCCCACACAGTCAGAAATAGGATCAAAATGATTCCACCAACTGGCACATACAATACAATCCCCACATTTGTGGTCAAATCTCTATTGGTGACCAAACTATAAATTGCCAACAGACTGACAATGACAGTAGTTGAAACTGTCGCTGCTATGACTGCTTCTGGACTAGATATGGCACATAAATATGACAAAATGTAAGACACTGCTATCGTGAAGGTAAACAAACAAAGGTAATTATAAGGCACACGTCTACATAGCGTTTTATTGCAAATCATGAGAATGAACAAAAAGATCTCCACAAAAATAGCGATGAGAAACAGATAAACATTGTTATTTTGGAAATTTTGGTAAGGTCTGACGAAAAGGGCTAGCAAAACAAAAAACACTGAAACCATCATTTGACAAAAAATGATTCCCAGGACCTTGCGTATGAAACTCTTACGGACACTATCAGAATTTATGGCACAAGCAGAAGCCTTTTCAATCTTTTCAGGCTCGTTTGGGAAGTTAATTTGGATCGAATTGCTATCTTCAGCCTGTGTTTTTGGCATTTGATATTCTTGATAATTTGGGTTTCGCATTTATTTTTTGATTATTATTTCAAGAGATTATAAAAAAAAATTTCGAGGAAATAAATCAATTAATATGGAAAATATTCATGTATTTTTTAAAAAATGCGAATAAATCTCTTTAATTCTGTTTGATTTTCTTGTTCTTGAGGAACTCCGTATCCTCGTTCAAAGGAATTCCGAATTTCGCAGCTCGAAGCTTCTTTTTCTCATCCTCGACTTCTGGAACCATCAATCCGAACCTTTTAGCTCTTTCTATCTTCTTCTGATCATCTTCAGCCTTGAAATTTAATTGGAAAATTAGGAAAAACCTTTAATTTGTAGCGTTAACGTTTCCAGACGCAAGGTTGAATCTTTGCGCCCGTTTCTGTTTCTTCATTTCCTCCTCATCTTCGCGAAGCAAATTGAACCTTTTTGCTCTGTCTTGCATTTTCTGTTTTTCCTGTTCCGCGACCTAAGAAAAATGAACAAATTTCTTTAAAAAAAAACATTTGAAAATTCAGAAAAAATACATGCGAAACATCAAAAGTGTTTTCTGCCACGCTTTTTCCTGCAAAACGCATTTCTCGTAATTTCTTCTTCTCTTCCTCTGAAATCCCACCTGTCGTTTTGTTCCCAGCGGCCGCCACATTTTGGAAATTATTGAATTGGTTCAATTTTATCACACCAACAACGGCCTTGTTGTCGTTTTCTGGGCTAGGATTTGGCTTCTCTTCCACCGTTTCTGCGGTTTTTTCAGGGGTTTTCTTAGGGTTTGCTGGCTCTTTGATGGGCTCTTTGGCAGGGGAATGTGGTTTTTCTTGAACTGGAGGGGGAAGCTGAAGTTCTTGCTTTGCAGAAGATTCTGCAATGATTGGTTTGGGATCCTCATGAGGGGGGAGAGGTGGGGTAATTGGGGCTTTTTTGGTGTTTTTGGCAGCTTTTTTAGGAGGCATTGAAATAAGGGTTTCAAACTAGATTTTTGATGAAATTTTTAATTTATTTTAATAATTTGAAAATTTGGCCTTAATAAATTGTAATAGGATAAATATAATTTCTGTTTTCCCAATTCACATCGCTTTGATGGAACATACAAATAGGGTCTTTTTTAAAAAAAAGATCATCATTTTCCGAAAAAAAGAA
>Ga0302186_10002305_pt1 | contig 14821 bp, 7 predicted proteins | sample II_Bog_E1_2_FD_198782 | JGI IMG/M metagenome (GOLD analysis project Ga0302186, IMG submission 198782) | Peat permafrost microbial communities from Stordalen Mire near Abisko, Sweden - II_Bog_E1_1 | ecosystem: Environmental > Terrestrial > Soil > Wetlands > Peat | place: Sweden: Abisko, Stordalen... | reverse complement strand
ACGTATGCCCTGTTTTTTTCAAGTTAACTTCTCCCTTACTCAAAGTGTTTCCTATCTTTTTAAAGTTAAACTTTCTGTTACTCAACGTATGCCCTGTTTTTTTCAAGTTAACTTCTCCCTTACTCAAAGTGTTTCCTATCTTTTTAAAGTTAAACTTTCTGTTACTCAACGTATGCCCTGTTTTTTTCAAGTTAACTTCTCCCTTACTCAACTTATTTCCTATCTTTTTCAAGTTAAACTTTCTGTTACTCAGCTTATTTATTTTTTTAATTTGCCTTATATTCTTTTTTAGACTCTCCTATATATTCCTTTATTAATCTTTCTTTAAACTCTTATGATTTCAGAGATTTTTTATTTTCTTATGATCCCTTATCAAGTTCACTTGATTTTCCTTCACTTTTAATTTGACTTATTTTTCTCTAAATCTTCTTGCGACTACTTTGCCTCTATTAAACTCTTTTTTGTTTTTACTTGCTTTTCTATTTTATTTAACGATCATCTTTTTTTTCTTTTGTCACAATTTCTCCGACTAAATGTTTATTTTTGTCTAACCACAATCTCCTATCCTCCTTTGATCGGAGATCATAATTTTCTAAACCTCTATACTAAAATCTCAACGCACTTTTGTACTCAATTGAAAACTTTTTCTTCTTATATTAACTCATACTGATAGTACTTTCTTGCTTATCAGTCATGTTTTAATAATTGCCTATTTTGTAATAGATGAGATATAATACGAAAAAAAGGCTATTTTTCATCTAAATAAACTTATATCATATATCAGGAGAAATACGATTCAAAGCTGCCATAAAATAGTAATAGTCACAAGCTGAATGTAGAACAAATTAAATAAATATAAATTGACTGTTTCGAAAAATTATTTTTATAAATCATAGATTTTGTTAAATACTAATACCAGTTTCTAATTAGTATAATTTAAATGTTAATGGACAATAAAAGATAGGAAAAGATGTGTTAGATAATTAAAATAAAATAGATAATATAAGGTGCCTAAGAATAATTGATTTATCCAAAGTTTCACACTAAAGTTCGATGGGCAGATTCTTAATAAAACGATGAACTTAAAGAATAATTAGTTATCAGTGCTTCAATAAGGTAAAGCATTTTAGAGTATTTATTTAATAATTCAGATTTAAGAATAATACATACACATAGAAAGATTTCATTTACTTAATCGAGGACACTGATTCTGAGGAAATTATGAAGCAACTTCGAGGAGTCATTGGACTCAGAATATTACTCAGCAATTAAGACAATTACATTATTTATCAATTTTACCATTTAGTAAATTTAAGTCGAATATCCAAACTTTTAGAAATGATTGATAGTTAAATAGAGCCTCAACTACAACTCGAGTCGCTTCGTTTACTCAATTTCATAACAAACGGCTGGAATCGATCACAACATATTTGTTTAATGGTTGCTCAGGCAGGAGGAACTACTAAATTAACAAAGCTCTTAAGCAAAGGAAAGATTTAGATTTTATCCCGGGTTATATTAATTTTGGGAAATTTATGTAAATGTAGATATGATTTACGTATTTAACTTATAAGGGAAGGAACAATCTAACGCTTGATAAGTGCGGCTGAGAATAACGGCAATGATAAAATTAAACTTCAATCCCTTAGAGTACTTATTCTATTCTTAAGGTATTATTCTTCTCCTCTATAAACTTCTAACTAAAATATTATCCTTTCTTTTTCGTGTAAGATGATGATGGAAAATAGTCTTCTTCCGACAGATTCGCTTTTTTATTATTGTTGCGAGACTTTACGAAAATCATCTGCAGTTGATTTAATAGTATAATATCGAGTATATTAAAAAATACTTGAAGTGGATATATAAACAAATTAGGCTATTCTCTCCCATTGCTTGGGTATTTTAGCACTGGCATCTTTAAAAAGCATAACAAGCGAAAAACATGGATAGCTACTAATAAAAAAAGGAATATGTGATTTTGTTTAAAAATACCTTTCGATTTACAATGGATATTTCTAGCGAAACAGTTGCTATTGCATAGTCATGAATCTCGCCAAAATTTCTCCTTATCAAGTAATATTTTTTTAACATAGATTGAAAGTTTAATGCAGCACTAAAGTCTCATCCCTAAAATGACTTAACTTTTAAAATAGCGGAAGATAAATATTAGAAATGCTAAAAATTTATAAATTCCTTAAGTGTTTACTCAAATATTTAATAATATGGCCACGACTTCAGGACTGCAATTTCGATAATTCTAAAGTAAGCTAATAGATTGGGGAATCATCGAAATTCTCATCTAAATAATGAGGGCGTGCATAAGCAACAATACCATAACCAATAATGTCTTAGAAACTGTATGCATACTCCTTTAATAAAAATAATAATTTCGAGCGAGCCATTTGCATGCGCTTCTATAAAAGCTTGGAATTGTTAGAATACTAGAGTCAATAAGTAAATCCTCATACGAACATATTTTACCCAAAACTATAGCAAAAATTTCAAAATATTTTGATGTTTCAATGAATCCCATCTGATGTCTTCTGATTGATTGTTCTTTTATATATTTTAAAAAATCAAATATTTCACTAAAGATTTAACTAACTCTATCCTGAGTGAGAATGTTATATCAAAGGCTGAGATTTAGTATCACAGTTTATAAATCAATCATTTTAATTGTATTATTGATTGATAGATATTTTGCCATCAATAGTGCAATGACCCTCAATAAATCAAATCAGAAAATCGGAATATATTCTTAATAAAACCCATATTATTTAATGCTAATTCTATACACTTGATCAGGCTTACAGTTCCTTCCCTTTAATTTCATATGCGCTATTTTTACCAGCAATTTCTCTCATTACCTCCATCAATTATTTCGAAAAGGTAATTCCTGAGGATTTGAGCTATAATGCAATTTCAATAATCTTTGGATTTGCTTAGCTCTTTACAATGAAGTTCAGCAATGATTAATAATATTCTTTGTGAGTAATGTTACTTCTTTTGACCAATTTGATGATTTGCAAATGATCGCTTAAGTATAAAGATTGAGGGTTGAGAGTCAATTTGTTTGCAATTAAAGGTAATATTTTTGTTTGTAAGTCAATACTCTGGTGATTTATGCTTTTGAGAATTCCAATTATGTCAACTTCACCAACTTATAATTTTTAAGTTAGTTTTTAAAATATTTTGAGGAACATTTCGTCATTTTTCTTTTTGTCAAGTTCAGGAAAATACAAGACCAGTTTTTATAAGGCTCTCAATGAGCAAGATTCAATGATTTGATGGAATCCATTTAATATCTCTACACTAGGCTCTGCTTTCTTTCCCTGAATCAAATAATCCATTAAAGACGAATAGCAAACATTTCCATTATTAGTATATTCATTTTTTATCGACTTTATCATATTCTTTTCGAATTCGGTAAAATAACTATCTTCAATATTTAGGAGGTTTAAATGCTTTGCTGTCACGAGCCTATGTTGAAGTCCTCGCCTTATTAAAGATACAATTAAATCTTTTTAATATAAACTTTTAGAAAAATACTCAACCTGTTTAAATACTTCAGAGATAAATGCTTTAAAATAAAGGGAATTTTCAATAATAGGACTTTGAATATTAATTGATCTTAAAATGATCGCTTTGACATAAATTTGATTTTATGCTGGAATTTTTTTAAAATATTGAACCAATTGAATGGCTACTGTCCAATAAAGTTAAACTGCTTATTCTTTTTAATAAACAATCTCTTCACTGTATCGCTTTAATAAAAATAAAAGGCCCTTTGTAGTTAATTTTTATAAATTTAGATGACCATTGTTGATATTTATAATTACAGCTTTCAGAAGAAGCTTATTTACAACAGTTTCCTGATTGGGCTTAGATATTTATCGAAAAGAAATTGCTTATATTGTTTCAACAGGCATCTTATTCAAGAGCTATTCGTTTTTTGAGTTTAAATCGGCAACTGTTAGAAAATATTTCCAAAAAGGAGATATTGAATTGCTATTGCTATTGCTTTATTTTATATATTTTTATGAATTGTGAGGATTAAAGTGAGCTATCAAAGTTTATGAATATTGCTAAAAGTAAAGTCTTGACAATTTCATACTCATTACTGATTGTTTCAACAGCCAATTCCAATGTTCATTCGTCCATTTTTTACATTTAATTGAATTAACAGTATGTTAATATGACTTCGATAACAGTTAGTTTGTGGGCTATAGTCTATGCTGACAACCAATTGAAGCTGCAGCTTTTAAATAATTGTTATCCATCTCAAAAATTAGCGTTTTTGGCTTAATTTTTTTAACTAATGGATCAATAGGAAAAGAGGCATTTCTGATGCTATATTAAACAACCAAACTCCAGTACATTTCAACTCTTGGTAAGATTATTATTTCATTCAGAAGGGTTATATTGCTATCAAAAAATCCCAGTCGTATCATTTCTATAATAATCAATTCCATAGATTACTATTTAAACACAATTGATTTGATGGCAGTATTTTAGAAAGAAGTACGAATATATGAAATGACTATTTTAATGTCCTCAGTTTTATATAAATTACTTCTCTTTTTTTATAATACTGAGCAAAATTGCTTCAATAATTTCGGACTTTTATCTCCCCTCTCTATTCTTTCAAGAAGAAATTTATAAATAGTTTAGTAGATTTATGCAAAACCGCTACCACTACTACAACTTTTCAAGAGCAAATATCCTACAAGTTCATGATTGTAACCCTCTTTAATAATCTATGTGGCCTTATTAATTATCTATTTAACTATACTCAGTATTTCCCAATCCGCTATGCTGCTTCGAACATTGCAGCTATTAATAGCATCTGCAATTTTAATAATTAATAAATTATCGGTTGGCTATATGTTACCTCTTAAATCCAAAAGCAATATTCTGAAGATATTATTGTCAAAGTGATACAAAAATTTACGCTAGCCTAAACTTCTAAAAACCATCTCTGCTTCCGCAGCATTTATTATCCGTTATTGATTAAGGAATTTTTTTTATATTTTCTCATAAAGAAATTTTCCTATTTTTTGTGTTGATGGGGAATTCAAAAGAGAAATCTTACAATACAATTTAATCAAATCTTAAAATCTAATATCTTCCAATTTCTACAAAATTGGGCTTATTTTAGAAAATAGGATGTCCTTTAGAGTATGAGTAAAGGTTTTATTAATAGGCTCAATACTTTCCATTATCTTTAAAAAATCCATTAAGTCAAAATAGTCTAAATTAATATATGTCTACCTTAGAAGGAAGGCTACCCAGTTTGGAGAGAACTGAAAGTGTCGATCATTTTTTATAGCTCTATTCTTTGCTTAATGAATTACTGATGCTTCTCTTTTGTATAGTAGTTAGCAATTGACTTGCATATCTTTACATAATTTAAAAGAATATAGTTTCCTTTCTCTAATTTAGACAGATAATCATTCAGATAATCATTCAAGTTTTCTTTTTTTTGATAGTTACTGACCTCATCCTCCATTCTTTTGCCCAAGAATGTGTTACTTGATCTTTGAAAACCTCGATTGCTTTTATTTTAATATTTTGAATAGTTATAAGAAATGGTTGGGAACATATTTATTGAGATCCGGGTTACTTTCTTGAAGAAAGAAAGAGATAGTGTGGCTTTCCAGATCTTATCTGCCAGCATTTATATTAATATTATCAGGAAAGTAATTGAAAGATATTAAATAATAGTTTAAATTCTAAATCAATAAACAAAAATAAAATCATAGCAGTAGGAATTATTTTTAGAAGGTGACTTATAACTACTACTAGTAGTATATTTAATATTGATTTAATATTTAATACAATAATTATGGAAACAGGAATTTTTAATATCATTTTTATTTAGAGGACGGAAAGTCATATTCAAGCCCTTAATTTTATCCCCCTGAAGCGCAAGCTGAAGATGGAATATATGAAAGAAAGAGGTTGGGCATTTCTACAGTATTTTTAGTTAAGAAAACATTATCAATGTTACTTGTTTTAGTTTTTTTTGTTTCAGAGGCTTCAATTTACTTTTCTATTTTACTGTTAGTCAAATCTTGAATTTTATCCTTTTATTTTTTGAGTTTATCTAACAAATAATGGACACTTTCTTGAGGTTGGGTATAACTTAGCCCTCTTGAATTCCGTCTATTACTTCTTTTTCTTTTGAGTATGTTAAAAGTCTATGACTTTTTTATATCCAGTCTTTTTGCGTGTCTTAAAATTAATTTCTTGAATAAATTGATGCCTTTTTATTTTTCTTACTATTCAGGTTCATTCAGTCTTTTTTTCTCCTTGATGAAATGCTAGTTTTTTTTGTTATAAATCTGAATTTCTTCGTTGATGCTTTTGTCCTCTTTGGCTATTTTCTTATAGTTTAAATATTGACTCTTGTACTTGAGAAGATAGATCTTTTCTTTTTATTTATTATCTTATCTTTATTATTGCTTCCAGAGCTTTAAGACACGCTATTTTAACACATCATATTACACAGGCTATTTGATCTTTTTAAAGAGAGTATTTTCAATTTTTTTAGATTTTTTTTTCAGTTTGGATTAGTGCTTATCTTTTATGTTCGATACATTTTATTCAAATAAATATCCTTTTGACGTTTAGTTTTGAGTTTTCAAGGTCGGCCTTACTTTATAAGAAACTGAATCTGTTTTCTGTTTTTTATTGATATCTTTTTTAAAAAAGTTAAAGCCATAAAACAGCATCTCCTGTCCAAAGTCTTTATACAATCGTTTATTATCGTTTTAATCCAGAGTATTTTGGAGTGATACGCTTCTTTTTAATACTCCTCGATGTTTCTTTTGAACTTCAGGAATGATGACTATCTGATTGTTGTTCAAATTCTTTTGAGTGCTATCCTTTTTGGTAACTTCTTCTTTTTAATAAACGATAGCCAGCTAATATTTTTTCTTTTGATCTATTTCCTCCTGAATTTATTGAATATTGAAATATACTTATGTGATCTTAGTAACTTATTTATATTCGTTGTAGAGCTTTTTATAATTTTTAATTGTGTCGTACCAATTTATCTTGATATCTTTCTACAGAAGACACACTTTTAATTCGGATATCAGCTGGCATTATCGCAGGCAAATATAACACCAATGGAACTGCCCTTTTATTTGGAAACACACAATTAAATTGAAAAATATCGCATACAGCCGATTATACAGTTATAGTTTACGCTGTCGAATTTCAGGGCGTGATTTGTTTTTCATTCGGATTGATAAAATTATTAGAATATTCGTCTCATTCCTTAAACTCTAGAAGAATACAGTGATTGATCTATCAATCTATCGATTGTCGATTAAAAAAGAGCCAAAGGCAAGTAAGCATTGCCCTGTTTTTCTTAATAGTTTATAGTTCTAAATTATTGGAAATGTACTGAAGGAGATGAGGAATGTATCTGCGAACACATTGAGAAGCAAACTTCATACAGATCTTTTGCCATGACTAGTTTAGATTGGAGAGCAGATATAAATGCCAGATTCATGATAAAATTGAGCGTAACAATGAAAAACCTTGCTAATTATTTGTTTAGGCCAGTATTTACATTTTTGGTATCGTTTATGAACGTGTCATTTAGAAAGAACAGCTAATATAGCTTCTGAATTGTATCTTTGCCTTGATGAATGCATGCTTGCACATTTCCATTCGCGTAGACTTCCTTATGAATAATATATTCTCTCAGCATTTTGTTTACAGACGATATTATATCTTAGAGATACAATGGCATAAATGCAGGCTATGGTTTGTCCATTTTGAGAAGTTTATCGTAGACATTCTTATACTCGTGATTGCTGTACTATATTTTGATTTTGTTATGAATGATTGAGTAGTACTATTTCTTTTGTGGAGTTTCGAAACCTCTATTTTTGCTGGCCAGTTTATGTATCGATTTTTATTTTGTATTTTGTGACTTATTTTACTGGGCAAAATATTTTTGACTCATCTTTTTATTTCTACAGAAAAAGAAAATGTATTCTTAAATAATAATATTTCAATTAATTCTATTGACAAGGATAGAAATATTATTAATCAATCACTATCTATCTATTCCACTTTATTTTTAACAAAATTGGCATCTCTTATTATGTTATGCGTTTTTAATGTATTTTCTAAAAGATTTTGAATATAGAAACTGAAAAAAGGATTACACCAAGCTTACTCACATATTGAAGAAATATATGGATCTCAATTTTGCGAATTACAACTATAATCTTTGAAATTTATTTAATTTATAGTCTGAGTAGCTTGTATTAATAACCACAATCAAAAAGCAAATTATCTCTAAAATGATAATTATATTGATGACTATTTTAACCTTCAATGATGATAATATTCTAATCTTTATTAATACTCTAAAAGTATTAAACATATTTTTTCTAAATAATTGATAAGAGAATGGAGATTATATTCAATTTGATTTAAAATGGGTGGTAAAGGAAAAAAAGGTGGAAACAAGCCTGCTGAGAAGCAGATAGTTGATGAATCAAATGTAGTCAAGAAGGTCGACAGTAGTAAGGAAGAAGAGATGAACCGCATCATGGCAGGCATTAATAGTCTGGATCTCGATAATGAAAATTTTATTGATGTGGTTGCATTCGATCAGTCTAAATCTATCCTCAATAATGCCATGGACGATTTGAATCACTATCTTAAACTCTTCCAGAAAGGAGATTATAAAGCCTTTCCAAAAGTTAAGGTGGAGGAATGATTATGCTTTGAAAATTTGCTATCAACAATATCCGAAATTTAAATATTTAATCAAAGATTTTTTACTCAACTAGATTATATTTTAGTGGGGAATGATCAAATAAATTCTCTGATAGATTAAAATATTAAAATATGGAATGGTAATATTTTCCTTTTATAAATTTTATTGGGACTGACAAATCTCGCAATATTAACATTGGAGAAGATAAAACGATGAAATATATATATTTAAATTTAACAGGGATAACTCGTTTATACTCATCTATTATACACCCATATTTTAAGCAAAGCTAATTAAAATAGTAATTTAATGTTTATATTATGTTACTCGGTGCTTATTCATGCGGGTGACATGTCTACATAATTAAATCTTTAATTTATAAAATAATAGAACTAAATTATAATAAAGATCAATTACTCAATATATTCAAATAACTTGAAATATAGTGGATTGCTTTATATAAGAAGTAAATATGAATGACTAAAGCACAAAGATTTTGTGCTTAATAATAAATATCAAATCAAATGAAGCGAGAAGTAAATTTAAATACATCGAATTTTGAGGAATACTTGTTCAGCACAATCCTACACTACTTAAGTGAAAGCAGTTATTTAATTTCATGGGTAAGGGTCTCATACTCACTACTCATCACCAGATCTTCCTCTACCATCCTCACCATAGATTCAATTTTTTCCTTATCAAAGAAGATATTATGATCGCGGATCATGAACAATTCGCAGAGAAGCATTACTTCATCAATATTCTATGCACTCAACTCACAGGAGTAATAGAGTTCGCTGATGTAGTGTGGAATTATTGCATTGTAGTTTACTTGCTAAAGAATGGTGGCTTATGTTTCAATTATATCGCTGGGAGATAGGGCTTTCCTTGCTAGTGAAATAATATCACCCATCGAACAAGTAGTATTACATGTCATTTTGAGGGAAAGAGAAAGGCAGGAGAGGACTAAATAAATAGAGAGCTTACGGATGAGTTCCAATTATTCTTTTTTAATATTCTTTTGTGATTTGTAGCAATAGTAGAGAAGTAGTGTGGACCATAGACACTCTTCATCGAAGTTCTTGGACCAGCAAAGCGTGATAATCCAAGATACAGCTCGTTGACTAAGTTTTTTTGAAATTTAAGCAGATTATATGTGATTATAAAACAACTCTAATCTAAGATCATTGTTTGTGATCAAAGTGAGGTTGTCTTAATTTTCCAGGAAGGAGTTGTCATGAGAGTTGGAAGAGCAAGTTGAAGTTGATTATTTACTAGTGCTTTTGCAGCTATTGCACTCTCCGCTGATGTTTCTATTACTAATCATAATTAACATTTATACAAATATTTTTCCGACGACTGCGCCTTTTAAGGCGAAATAAATTGGAATATTTGCTTTTGAGACCATTTTTTTAATATTCAATACCTGCCACTAAAATTGATGATGCGTATTTGTTCATCAGCTCCTCTGAAGGGAGTATAAGAAAAGAAAATGAAAAGCAGTTTTATAAAATATAAACAGTTTTTTGAGTTAAATGTAACCCAAATCGTTAGTCTGAGTTCATCTTCAATATTTTTAATAGAAAAAACTATTAATTATTTTAAGCTCTCCTCTTATCCAAAAAACTATGAATATTCCATAAATTAAAAGTGAAAAAAGCACTGGTTTCCCGCAATTATCTTAGATAAATAGCGGCTGAGTCTTAATAAGAAATCTGTCAGTCAACCAAATCATGAAAAGATTTATGATTGGAAACAAATAAGCTATATTTTTAATTTGTTTTGTTTTTGCCTAATGACAGTTTTTTGGCAGAGGCTCTGAATGGCTTTTTAAAAAATACAAAATTTAAAGTGGAACTGACCCTGCTACATGAATAATATTATGTGATAGATGAGTTTATGTAAATCATTGAATTTAATTCTCACTTTCTCTTCAGAATGTATCTTGATTTTAGGTTTTGAATGTTTAAAATAGTCATCTATGAATCTTGGTTAATTAGTTCGGTAAAATACTTTTAGCTAATGCTCGCAAGAATAAAAATAGGCTTTGAAAGATTGTATTTATAATTGATTAAAATCCCTTCCCTTAATGTTTGATAAAATATCAAAATTTAATTCAATTTGAAGCCAAGCTTAAAGTTTTCAAAAAACTCATAATGGACTAATGTTAAACTATTTATCTTTACTAATCCTCTCAACCCTAAATTAAGAAACTGTATCATTTTAAGAGAGCCTATTTTTTAATGATAAAATAATTGCCTCTTGCAATTAAGAGAGCATTAGGAAAATAAGAAAATATTAAGAATAATATCACAAGCGTCTTCTTTCAGTATTTTCAGATTAAATATCTTCAATTGTGCATTTATACTCTAATTTAGTCATGCTTGAATTATTTTTCTAAATTTGTGGCTCCTTAGCTTCATGAACCTTTTAATTTTTATCAATTGCTAACTGGTCCGTACACATTACCTTGGCCAATTTGAATTTACTGGCTTGATGATTTTGACCAAAAGCGCTAGGATGATGGCGCAATTCCTTGTGAAGAAGAAGACATGGTTGTGAAGCAGAGATTTTATTGCCATTATAGATATCTTTCAGAAAATTTTCTTCAGGTTCTACTTCAGGTACAGATGTTTGAATTTATTGGATCGTGTCAGTGGTGTTTATGGGTTCGGCAGGACAAGGAAGACTCTCGTGATTTTCTTGCTGATTTTCTTGCACTCTTTTGGCCTCAGAAATAACCATTTGAATTTATGTGTTTCCCATTTTCTAAATTTTACTTTCTTCTAATTTATTATATTAAGAAAAACAGCATATTCTAATAAAATAAATTTTTCATCAAGCAAATCTTTTACAATTTTTGAAGCAATTTTTTATGAAAAGGATTAGTTAATAATTATTTAATTAAGGTCAATGTTTCATCGATTTTTGCCGACAGTTGCACAAACAGCAAGACGGGCAATATATCGACCATCATTCTCCAATTTTATCGAGAAACAACCCTTGAAAATGATGCACATGTACTCATATATTGAACTAGGGAAGCTGCCAATATCTTGATGAGGTCAATACTTCCCTCCAATATATATCTTCAAAATTTGATTTAACAACTTTAAAAATGCGATAATGACTTGGAGACATAATTTGAAGTGAGCTCCCTAACTCAAACAATGATTATCACTCAAGGTACACTACCAACAAATTCAATATCCGCATGCACGGGTATCTTTGCCTCCCCCTTACCATTAACTCAGATAAACTTACGAGATTGAAGAAGACATGCAAATGGATATGATAATCTCATAACTACCTGGATTTATTTCTAAATAAACACTATAAGTCATATCTCAACAAGTTTTATAATATCTATCTATTTATTAAATGTCAACCGCAGAACGGAAAGCAGTGATCAAACATGCCGACATGAATGAGGAGATGCAGCAGGACGCTATTGACTGCGCTAATGTTGCCTTGGAGAAGTTCAATATCGAAAAAGATATTGCCGCCTATATCAAAAAAGAATTTGACAAGAAATACAACCCAACTTGGCATTGTGTTGTCGGTCGCAACTTTGGCTCCTACGTTACCCACGAGACCAAGCACTTCATCTATTTCTATATGGGACAGGTGGCAGTTCTGCTATTCAAATCAGGATGAACTTATTGATCATTCACACAATCTCATTCATTATCAATCATTTTATGAACATCAAGAACATGGTGAAAAATAAACAGTTAATTGGTTGTACTTTATGAATGATGACAAATAGCTAACATATTTACCCTAATAATTAAAATTTGAATTATATTAGATTGATAAAATTGTTTAAGGGCATGATATTGAATAGCGTTATTATCTTCTAATTAGAATAATATTTTAATATTTATCAATATAAGCTAGTAGATTCAAGATAATTGATTTAATTTAATATTTAAAAATAAAATGATTTCATCATCAAGAAATGCACCTCATATCTGTCGAATGAAATGATTGATAACATTGATCAGGTGAATAATCCTCTAAAGTGTCAAATTGTTCTAAAGTAATGATTTAAGAATGATAACTCTTGTTTAAAGCCCATTTTAAAAGTGTATTATATTGCTTACTATTTGCTAATTGAGATTCAAAGGAGGTATGCTACCATTTTTAGAGAGAAGCTCCTTTCTAAATTTAAGGATCTTTTTTAATCCAATTTTCACTAATTTTTATAAAGTTGCACTTAGTTCTTATTACCTCCAATTATACTCTTTGTATTTTTTACTTAGTATTAAAAAGATAGTCTCTTCATTTTTAAAACGGACGTATAAATCCACGATCTCCCTTTCATACATTACAATTCCAGTATTTTGAAGATTAGAATCGTTGTTGCTAGAGGAGTTAGCTTAATGAGAAGGCTTTGATTCATTTGGTCTTCATTATTGGATGTATGCTGAGCTTCATTTTATCTCGGTATTTTATGAGAAAGCATAGAAACTATATTATGATTCGTCTGCATTTTTTGAGAATTAGGAATATTGTTTGATTGGAGTAAAGCTGGATTAGCCACATTCTGAAATTTGTTGCAATACATTACTCTCGCAGAGGGAGGCAAAGGCTTACTCTCCCCTTTCTCTTTTTCTCGATCTTTGTAAACATCTCTTCTTTTCCCAAGTTGTTTTAATATCTTTTCGTAAAGAGCAAAAACTTCGTCCTGGCAAATGGGTTATTGATTGATGCCATAAATAATCTTGATAATCTTCAGAAAAGCTTGCAATTAATTGCGGAGAAGCCATTTTCTACAATTCACAAGAGGGGATCTCAGCAATTTTTATTCGGGTGAAGTGAACGGTTTGACATTTTGATTAAGATTTCTATTCATAATATCACAAAGTTTTCTAAGTCCTCCCTTGATTATTGATGTCAAAATACTATTATATCGATTACCATCTCTAAATATAATTAGATTTACAAAGGTTGAGAAGTGCAAGCTTTTGCCATTGATAATCCATACCCCTTTGTTATGAATAATGTAGCAATTTCCCTTTATAAATTGTCACGACTATTTCTTGCAGTTTATTGACTATAGTTTTACATAGAGATAGGATTTGTCGTTGGGACATTTTTGAAAGCTGGCTAAACGTATGAATTTTTCTATTGCTATTTTGATGGTTTGGGGCCTCTTGTTGATTTCATCGACGGGTTTAAAGTTTTTTGATTTTGTAACGACGAAGTTTGTACTGGAAATGGTTGGGATTTAGAAGTGGACATATTTTGTTGCTGAAAAGTTTAAAATGAGTTTATATCTGGTTCTTACTTTACAAATTGATCATTATCTATTCGACTGTAAGATGGCGCTTTTTAAATCATATCATTTTGATCTGGCTGGTTTAGCAGCTCGTTTTAAAGCTATTTATTTCCTTTATTTTGGATAGATACGGTCATTCTTGCTTTATGAATTGTAATTCGAGTTATTTTCATTTGTTTTTGCTCGATATTTTTTATTTTAATTCCCTTTGTCAGACAGGCTATTGTCAGAATACTCATCAATAGGAATATCTGACATAATTTCTTATAATTAATTATATGCTTTCTAAATTTATTATTCTTCGCCTCTTATTGGCTATTTTTTTCTCTTCATGATTTCTCCGACTAAATTTTATATTTTTTTCATTGTCTGCTTATTAATAATTTTCTCTTTTGGTTAAGATTGCTGCTTTTGCATTCCTATGATGCTCTCTTCATCTTAATGATTGAGATATTGTTCATTTTCCCCTCCAGTATGATCTTAATATTAATAATCCTATTCGCTTTTTACTTAATCATCTTGATTATTATTATTCTTGCCCATCAATCTCATTTCTTCATTATTATATTTTTCACCAAAATGGAACTCTCTATTTTTTCTGAAATGGTCTGAAAAATTAAAAGAAGGAGACAATTTTTTTTCTTCTCTCTGCATTTTTTCCCGTTAAATGTTGTAAAAAATTTTTATAGGTTGAATTTAAAGACCAGTCCTTTATAAATAAAATAATGTCCGTTTTTATATCACTTTTTCATAAGCATATCTATTTACATTATCAAATATAATTTAAATTA
>Ga0302186_10002300_pt1 | contig 14841 bp, 8 predicted proteins | sample II_Bog_E1_2_FD_198782 | JGI IMG/M metagenome (GOLD analysis project Ga0302186, IMG submission 198782) | Peat permafrost microbial communities from Stordalen Mire near Abisko, Sweden - II_Bog_E1_1 | ecosystem: Environmental > Terrestrial > Soil > Wetlands > Peat | place: Sweden: Abisko, Stordalen... | reverse complement strand
AACATTTCTTTGATTTCATTAACCTATAAAATAATAAATTTACCTATATAAAATAAAACAAATGATGTAAAGATTTAGGCAATATCTTGCCTCATTTGCAATATTTTGTAATAAAATATTAATTTATGATAACATTTTCTGATGCCAAATTAATAGAGTCTATTTAAAACAGAGTGATATATATGTAAAGTATAATTGATCAAGGATGAAAATAAGACAGAGATTCTCCTCAAAATGCATTTTATCTTGTTTTATTAGGCCTAAGCTTTCCTTGCCTTTAGTTCTCCTTTATGTTTTAATTAAACTTATGTCTCAAAGGCTTGATTGCCTGAGCGGATACTAAAAATATTGTCAATATTATCAGAACCAGCACAATAGATTTAATAACTTGAGGGGAATTATGAGTTTTTTATTTATTATCTTTTTACTTTGTTGATAAATCTTTGTCAAAAGATTATTTACTTCGATTTTATATGCTTTATTCAAGTGTGGGAGCGAACTAATGATTGTATGAATCTTATAATTTTGCTTAATTTGCAGTCAAATCGGATTATTCTAAAAAGTGTGTTGTTGTATTTATCCGCTTGAATGAAGGATCCATTTGTTCGGGCTTTGTATAAGTATAAGTATTCCTCATAAAGGTGTTTTTTTATTTAATAATGGGCTATTCTTTCACTAAATTTAATTCCGTCTTCGTACGATCGGTTCTATCACCAAAATTTGTCTGATTCATGGTCGTCATTGAGCCCTCATGACTATTTTCAATGATGTCACTCAATACAGTTTGCTCAATATTTAAAAGCCTCAAATGTGGAATAATTCCTTTAGTCTATTAACTCCCCTAATTGTGGACAGTTCCAGCTTCTTATGCGACATTAGATTATATGTCTGACAAATTTGTATGTAAGGGCGAACCAAAATTAGGAGGTTCATTTTATTTTTTTAATTAAATATGATATTCTTTCTATGAAAGAGATTTTTGAGATTGATTTTATTGATTAATTTTTTATACTTTTAACTTCCATTTTAAGGAATTCAAAGAAGATGAACTCTTACTGCTTTTTCCAGATTACATTGAAGCTTTAGTCGTTATTTGACATTTAGATTGATATTTTTCAGATAAATAATCCAGTTAACTTTTTATTTCCAGACTGTATCTGATTGTAAAATTCCCAAATTTATTTGAAACGTCTTTTATAAAATAATATTTGTTTGTAAGAAGGAATTTCATATTCCTCCAACTTTTGATCCATTATTTATTGTTGTGCTTATCTTCGATAATGTGTCTAAACTAATGAGGATATTTCTTTATTTCTTCTGTATAAATTCTATAAAATTCACTCATATCCAGCTTAATCGAGTCAATATATTCCTCAGTATCTTTAAAAGTTTTATATAAGCTCCAAGTTAAATCAGCGGATTTTATACTATGCATTTTCACTCTCATTTATTCCATATTTTTAAAGGTGTATGAGTGAATGTTTCTAGCTGATATGGTTTATTAAAAATTTTTGATGTGCTGAATACCTGAATATATATGTTGATACCCTTCTCCAGTTCCAAATGATAAATTCCCTCCTGGGCCCCTCTCACTGCAATGCTGATAGGCCTGAGTATAAAATCCAGAGATGCCGGATTAAGTTATATTTAAAACATTTATTTGTCCTTCATATCAGGTTAATTTAATACAATATATATAATTATAAAAGATCGATATTAATTTTGCTTTCTGAAAAGGTTTTTATTAACTGATCATAAAAATCATTGATATGGTTAGAGTTGATTGGAACAATCATGGAACAATCATAAAAGATTTGATATAATATTAATTTAAGAAGAATAACCGTCGAGATGAGAGTATATTTGATTTAATGATTCAAAAGAGTTTTTATTGATTAGATAAGATGATAAAAGATCAATAAAATATATGTTTTACCAAAATTAAGATTTTGCTCTGACTTATTATTTTTACAGCATTAAAAGGAACAATATATAACAATCACTTATGACGATCTTCTTTACCTTTGGAAAATGAATCATTTGGAATACAATTAACATGGCCCATTCTCTTTTTATTCTTCTTGTTTGATGTTTGCTCAATAGTTTAACCCATTTCATAGCTTTCATCCAAGAAGGAATATAAGTTCTTTATTTTACTCTAATCAACTTTTCCATCCTAAAATTTTTTTCCCTTCACCCAGCAACCTTTGTAAATAAGTTTTTATTTTTCATCTTTATTCAAACTGGAAAACTATCCGTACCCTTAGCGATAATCATCTTTGAACTCTCCTTTATAGATTTGTTTATAAATCCATTTATAGATTCCAAAGCCTTCTTTTTTATCCATTCTATAGTTACCTTTATATATTTCTTTTTCATCTTGCCAAATACCATATCCATGGCGAACTCCTTGCTTAAAATCTCCTTTATAATAGCTTCCATCTGCCCAATAATACTCGCCATAGCCTTCTGCTACACTATTCACGTATTCACCTTAATATTTCAAAGTTTACCTTGATAATTGTCTCCATTTGAAAATAATTATTCTCCAAAACCAAATTTGAGTCCATTCAAAAAGCTTCCTTGATATCTATCCTTGCTAATATATAGGCCTTCTCCATGAGGCAATCCTCCTAACCAATCACCAATATACATTTAATTATTACTAAACCAATAATATGATCCTTAGCCGCTCTTAACCCCATCTTTGAAATTTCCAATAAAAGTGTTGCCATTGGGCTGGAGTTCGTAGCATAATCCACAGAACTTTCCATCATGATAGTTTCCTTCAAAAATCATTCCATCGTTAAAAATTGATACTGACATCCCATTATAAGTGCTTTATTATATTTACTATTCGGGATATTTAGAATTTGATACTGTTTACGAATATTTTTGAATCAAATGAATACCCATTTAATCTTCGACAATACAGGCAATAAATTTACTATTTTAGTCTCTTAGAGCTTCTTCATTAAAAATAAACGCTTCCATATTCGAAAAGGGATAGTTTTAAAAAATTTGCTATTTTTACATTTTCTTTAATCTACATTGCTTAATATAGAGTTGCTTTTATTGGCCTTTGATTCTAACTTCTTCGGATAGTGTTGATTTGTCTTTTGAGAAGGTTAGTTTTGGAGGATTGTTACTCGTTATTGTTTGAAATTATTGGGGATGTTCTAGAGATGGAAAAAGGAGAGTACGTTTATTATTAGCATTTAACATATTCTTATTTGTTTTGTTGATGGAATTTTCATGCTGATGGGAGTGTTATCTCTTCTAAATTTGTTCTGATTTGACACTCCTTGACTAGTTCATGTTTAATTTATATTTATAAAGCTTATCTGTTTTAATAGTATTTTCCAATAAAATAACACATCAATTTTACCAATAAATAAATCCATCCAACAATAATTTAATCATATTGAAGAAAAGGAAAACTTTTGATTCCGTATAGGATATTACTATATCTATTAGCCTTTATTATTTGAGTCATTTTTGGTATCTAATTAAAATATTAACAGATGATTCAAGGACTAATAATGCTTTGATATTTAATAGAGGAGGAAGAATTATCTTCTTTATTTTTTATATATTTGCTATAATAAGTATGAATAAAGATAAAATTAAAAAATAACAATAATATTCAACTAATTTCAAGGTGTATTCGATGTTTATGGTTGATCAGGACTCACAGTTCTTGGCTCACAAAGTCTGATGAATGGGTTCTTTGAAGACAGTTTTACTTCAAGAAAGGTAGGAATGGGAGAGGGGCAATCTCATGCTCAAAAGTACGTTCAATAACATCGGAAGTCATTTCCGATATTGAGACTATCTTGGATTTTTTAATTTTCTGGTATATTTTCTTAGATTTTTTCTTTCCTTTGGCTTTCATCTCTTTAAAAATCGGCTGTTGACAATCTCGTTGTTATTGTACTTTATTAATGAAGTACTTCTGGAACTAGAGAACTTAATTTTTTGAATTGATAAATTTTTGACTTTGCCTGAAATCTCCCCAATATTCTTAAATTATTTCCTCCAATTCCTGATCAAATAATTTTGATATACATTAGATATCTTTTTGAAGTTGGTTGTATCTTTATTCACTAAATTTATTCTCCTCAAGCATCTTCTTTTTTTTATAAAGTAATAATTTGGACTGTTTAATCCAAATTGGCCTAATCCTTTCGATTAGGCCAAGTTAATGCATCATTATATGCATTTTCGGAAACACACTTTTATTCTTTAATTTTTCCATCTTTTTAATCTCAGGCTCGAGCCATTAGAGCGTTGGGTCCGGTCGGATTATCTAGAGGATGCTCTAAAAATAAATTCATAATAACTACTTTTCGATATGAACTTAAGCTTGTCTTAAAAAGAGTATTATCTACTCTCTTTTTTTTTGAGGTCTTACCACCCTCAAACTCAAGCTTCTCGTCCGTAAGGCTTTTTCCTCCAGACCCACCGCTTTCATAATCATTTTTAAGCTCAAATTAACCAGAATTTGAATCGCCTAGGAATACTTCAATTGAGTTATCGTTATGTATGATTGATAGTTTTTAGAAAAATGAAGTTGGTTGGTATTGTATTGGACTAGAAATCCTTTCTGCTTCATACTCTCTGCTCCAGTTGTCTTCCTCTTCTTCAAAAAATAATGAGTCCTATTGAGGCAAATTCATAGATTTAATGTTAAATATAATAATTTTCATTGATAAATGGGAAAATATTCGATAATTTTATAAAATCCAAGCTAATTTGGGGTGGTTAAAGTATAGTATAAGTTATTACTTTTACTATTTCCACAATCTGCTTTTTTTCCAATAGTTTAAAAATTGGAGACAATCGGAAAGATAGGCTAGTGATTTTGCATAAACTGGTTGCAAAAATCTTAATATGGAATTAATAAGTTATCAAACTATTCAATATGCTGATTTTCTGCCATTTATCCTTTACCGCCATCTTAATATGAACATTCCTAAAGCATATCTTGAGGGAAATGGAACATTGATTATTTTGTTCGAGTAAAACACTTTATATACTGCTGGTTGAAAGATTAATTCCTTTTATATATAAACGATAAAATGCATCTTTGCTTTTTCCAATACTAAATATAATTCATGATACATTTTCATTATACCATATGAATGAAATAAAATTGATTAGACAAACGAGTCCGAATATTGACGAACCATCAGAAAAATACTCCTTTTAAGAGGACTTAGTCACCATGAGAAAAAGAAATATTAACACAACCAAACTCGCGAGCATCTAGCCATGGATGGAAGATGCGGATGGCAATCCATTTATGATATCGAATATGAAACAAGCAAAAATTGCGAAATCCCCTCGTTATAAAAGACAAGCGTCTCTAGTTCTAACCAATAATTGGAAGTCATTGGAGAAAAACACTAAAAGCCGAGAATCGATTGGGCTACCAGTGATGGATGTAGGAAAACTGAATTCAATTAAAAAAAGCAATTATCCCATCAAATTAAAGAATCAGTTGAGCAATTTAGTGAGTAATGGCAACTATCGATCCAATTCCCAAAGCTAATGCATGCTGCCTTCAGTTAAACGTCAACTGAATATTGAAAGAAAACTTTACTTGATGAAGAATATGAAGCATCATTCTACATATTCATCGCCAATGAAAAGCAGTCGTTTGAGGAATATTATTCAAGCTGCTAGATTTTGATATTAATAGAATAATCTAAAAATTTAAATAGTTCATCAATGATTACTCTCTGAGAACAATCTATCTTTCATGAATAAAATTCTAAATCTATGTTGTGCGCATCTCGCCCTTTAATTAAAGGGCGAGATGCCTCTCTCTCATTTTTATTCATTTTTATTCATTTTTTTATATTTTCTTCACTTATATGAAGCTAGTCGTTTTATTATTTTAATCTGGTAAATAATTTTATGAACCCGAAAATTACATTTTAAAAAAATAATCCATTAAAATTATCTGGTAAATGAGAAAAAGGAAAATAATTAGTAAATTAAAATATAAAGGAGATGGTGATGCCAATCATCTTAAATGATAATTAGTTTCTATTAATATATCACGTTATAGGAATGAGTTTATGCTTAAATATAATAAAATGATTTCCACATCTTGAAAGTTTAAATATTGAGCAACATCCTCTATTATTAAAAAAAAAACTTGTAATTCACCTCAGATCATAAAATCTATATTGTGCTGGTCCTGATAATGCCTATAATATTTTTACTATTGACAAGTTGCAGTCAAGTCTTTTGTATATAAATTTAATCTAAATTAAAAAAAAAAAGGCCAGGAAGGGATAAGCTTAACAAAGCAAGATAAAATTATTTTGAGAAGACTCATATTTTTATCTTCATCCTTAATGGCATTTTAAGTATTTGTTACCATTTCTTTCAATAAATTATATTTCTTTAACACTAAAAATGTTTATTTTAAATATATATCTTATTAAGAAAAAGTTCGGAAGAGCAGAAGGATTTTTTTAAACTTAATATATTGAATTTATATTTGAAATTATTAATTTTATAAGATGAAATATCACATTTCAAATTTATTTAGTGGCTTTTATTCTTCCAAAGGTTCTTTTTTTATTCTGAGCTCATCAAACTCTTCATCATCGGAATAATAGACTCTTTTATTGGTAAAGTCAAAATTCTATATTATAACTTCCTGGTTAGAGTGCTCCTGTAAATTGATTCCTATTCCAATCTTGGCTAGTTTATTTAAGATCTTTTACATCGCTTATTGTGAAGGTGGTGCTGACTTAACTTTTCTTCCCCGCTCCATTCTCATTGTTACACTTTTGGAATACTGTTTAAGCAATTCATCTATTAACTTTTTAGCCTTGCCTGATTCTATTTTGAATGAATTGTCTTATGGTGAATAAGTTGAATTAAAAACCTTGAATCTCTAGAGAAATGTTTTTCGGAGATGATTTGATAGATCTAAAACAGTAGCTCTCCATTACTATGGAGTAACTTTTTGAAATACTATTTCTGCTTTGGGCATCGTAATAATGCATTATGAGATTAACAACCAGCTTATATACTCTTCAATAACTTTATATAATTGAGCAAATCAATAATAGATAATGGAAAAAAGCTCCTTCCGCAGTGCAAACCTATAATTCATCCAAAAAAGCTTGAATCTATTTAAATATAGATAGAGTGAGTAAGCCTCCTTTCGAGTTAAATGTTTGAATTTTTCCATTTTTTAAATTTTGAATTGGAAAATGTTGGTTCAATATAATCGAAAAAAGAATCATCACAATTGACATGGACTCAATCCATAAGACAGGATCATGATTTCGATTGATTATTCCACAACTGGATTATTCAAATAGGTTAATACCGTAGTAGTTAGATGTGCAATTATAATTTTAAAATGAATAATCTGCCAGGAGGTCCTCGGGAGAAGTAGCAGCAAGCAATTATTGATGCACTTGATGACGCCTATAAAATCAGCAATCTATTGAAGTGTGGGGTGGATAAAAATACTTTGGCAGTAATGATAAGTCTGGTAGAGAACGGAGTTAAGCCCGAGCATGTGGCAATGATGGTTGCATAAATTAAACGTGCCAAAATTGAATGATTAAGTATCGCATTTTTATTTTATTTGTTTAATGATTCATAATGAGGTAACATCTGGTCTGTCATTAACGGACTACTATATCAATAATGCTTTATTAAAACAGCAAAGACGAAGCTATCCTACTGATACATAATTGTATTCCGGCCTAGCCCTTCCAAACAAAACACCAGCAACAAGAACTCAAAATGAGGCAAAAATAATTTTGAAAGCTTGATAGTTCAAAAGCGAGGAAATTAGTAAATATAAATTATAAATTTCAGCATCAATGAAACCATATAATCTAAGAACAAATAATAAAGGTAAACTAACATCTTTAAAAAAATTCTCCATTTTTTTCATTTTATATGAATAATAATTTTAAATTATAAATTTCATATCTTGTAACTTAATGGGAACAGGACACAGCCAAAGTGTTGGAGATATTTTTCGTAGAGAGGACTGGGAACTTGTGGAGAGCAAACAGGCCGTAAAAACTTGGGCAAATCGCAGAGATATCAACTTTCGAGTGGAGTAGTATGACATTTTCTCTGAGGATTAGGGTAAATTCAATCGTGAGGAGAGGATATATTACTTCCGCAAAAACAGCAACTGCTTAGTCGCATCTCTCTATCGTCAATGTCAAGACCAAGGAAGCTTCTGTTCTACGAACTATCGCCAAACTCTCTTCATCGAATGCATTCCCATCCGTCTTTCAGATATTTAGCACATCCCCTATCCTGATAGTCTGCATCTTCTTAGTCAGAGTCTTCTTGGTTTTCATCAATTAGCAAACGAAGTTGGCTTCTTTCCGATTGAGTAGGAGTACATTGGAGTTAATAATGATGGCGTTGTCAAAGTGTGGATGAATGATCATTATGAAAAAAGCTTTGTCTAAGGAGTTAGAGTTCATGAGGAAGCCATGGTCAGAAGCATCATTGATATTATCGATAAAAATGTAGATCAAGCACAGATTCCATCAGTTCGCAGCTACCTCTATCGCAATTCAAGTGCAATAAAGTTTAATCAAGCAATTGCTGAATTAAATCAATATGTTCGCTAATTCAATCGAGGATAAATTCCTCATAAACTGGATTGCATTGATCGTGTTGGTGGTATTTATGCAATTGTCAATAGGTAACAAGGTGGAAATAATAGGAGTCAATTATAAATACAGAGAAATTATACGCAAATATCATCAAAACCCGTACAACAAAATATGCCCATCCCCTTGATTTATAATGGAATTAACATTCAAAGTCATCCTGTTCAGCCAATCATAAAGCAATCTTAACAAATAAACCATAATTTAGCAGTTAAATAGTAGAGATTTATTCCAATGAGAACTAGCGAAATTATTGGTGAAGAGAAGATTACACAACCTTCAATTTTTAGATAAAATTTGCCTATCGTTAGAAATAGTAGAATTCCTGATATCAGGCCAATGCAGATGATAGATGGGCAGCATTCTACAAGAGGCTCACAAATCATCAATCAGTATATACCCCCTCACTTAACTCAAAGTTCTCATCAAAACAATCACCTTGGCTCAGTTACTTTACACAATTAAGCTAAGGCGAGAAATCAAACAATTCAAATTCCTATTGAAACTATTAAAATATCACACTCTCATTCGCAACAGAAGAAAATTGTTTTTCAGCACCCACGACCGCTATCGTATCATCCACAGGGACATCCAACATCATTGATTCAGACTAAATAGAATTAAATACCCTTCGGTCAAATAATTCAGCCGAGCGTCAAAGATGCTATTTTGATAAGGGGTGCTCCAATTGGATCAGCTGTTACTTCTTCAGCTAAATCTTCTCAGATTCATGAAACGAATTCTGGCTCAGGTACTTTATAAACAAATGTTATGATTACAAATTTCGGTTTAAATCCACCTTCAAATAGGAATAACGCGTAAAAGATAGTAAATAATATGATAAATGTTATCAATAATTAACAACAACCAATTATTCTTCAGAAATCGACTGGAGGAGCTTAAATGCACACTTTGATGAAGAATGTAGATAAGCAATATCCTTCTCCTTAAAGGAATTAATTTAAGCAGAATTTTATATCACAACCGCTTCCTATTTCTCAAATAAACTCGACTTAGAATGAAAATAGAAAATAGATAGGTTGCCAAAATACGCTTGTAGCTGTTCAACAAAAATAGCCAACCCCTGTAAATGATAAATTTAAATTAAGTATAGATGATGGCAAATCTTCGGATTAATTCCTAAAAAAACTCAAAGGAATGAGCTCTATTTCTGGTGAAATCAAATCTAGTCCAATCCAATCTGCGTAAATGATTATTAATAAAGATAATTTAGGAACGCCTTTGAAAATATATAAAAAAATTCCAGTCCCCAAGTTCGTAACAAGAATGAGCAATCATAATATTTAAATAAGATACAAAGAAAATAGTTGTCACCAAGTTAAAATTTATTAAAGCAATAAATTGGAGGAAATTTAGTGAGTAATTTGCTCGGTTCACAACCTTAATTTACTAATAACAGTCGAGAACTGAGTGTAGAGTCAACACAAAATTAGCAAAGTAACAATTTAACTAATTCTGCTTTTAACTCTGAATCCCCTCCACCTTACAAATATAAATACTCTTCATTAAACTACCAACCTACCTATGATCCATAGTTGATGGAAGATATCAACAAAATGCGATTTGATTCATGAAAATTCATCTTTAATCTTAAAATAATATGTAAAAGGAAAGAAAATATTGAATTGATTAATCCTAACTTTTTACCGTCCACAAAGATATTTTTTATTCTTTACAATTGATTGGATAAAAAATAATGATATAAAATTCAATTTGAATAATATTACAATTTGAATTTTTATCGACTGTTATGAAAAGCAAATCGGTAGAACAAATACAAAATTAAATTCGGGAGGAGTTCGAAACCTCCTACAAGGAAAGACTACGCACAATGCAATCTATGTTTTAGATGCGCTATCAATCCCTTTATGATGCCATTGGCACAGTCTATGAACGTTTGCGTAAGGATGAACTCCTTGCCACCATGGTCAATGATCGAATCACGAGTGTTCATATAGACGACCGTATAAAATAAATATTTGGAGAAGTAGTCGCAGAGGAGAGATAACTTATTTTTAAGAAAATGGGAACACAAATTGCCAATTTAAAGTTTTAAAATGAAGAGTTAGCAAGGCAAATTAAACGACTGAAAGAATCCACTTCATCAATGGAAAAAGATTTTTGTACTGAGAGAGAATCAATCGAACAAGCGAAAAACAGTACTAGTGAGTAACTGCGGAGGTTTAGAGAATAAAATCATACGCTTCAAACCTAAAGAAATGTTCGTGAGAAGGAAATAAACAATATGCGGGAAAAGATAGTTGAACTTTAGGAGGAGAACCAGTAAATGAGATAGTTGCTGATGTCAATGAAAGAGACCAAGGAAGGAGTCAGCGCCAGAGATCAGGAGATTAATAACTATAAGATCAGAATGAATCAGATGCAAGATGCACTGGAAGAGTTGAAATCTAGCCTTCAATAAAATCAATAAAAATTTGAGCGCAAATACAATAATAAAAAGAAGGAGTTTAAACAAAAAATTGAATAATACAAGGCAATAATTACTCAGCTGCGCAATGAAAAAGTAAAGACATAAAATAATACAAAAAAAATAGAAGACGAAGCTTTAAATACGAATGCTGAAAAAAAAATTACTGCCTTGATAAAGGAGCATGAACGTAAAATAAGCGAGGTGACTTTTGCTAAAGAAAAATAACGAGTAAATATTATTATATTTAGAATTAGCTCGAACGGAAATATCAGTATAAGATCAAGGAAATGCAGGATTATTTTTAAAAGTTACTCGAAAGCAAAATTACATAAATTGAGGAAAATGCGAATACTTGTTATGAGAAGCTGAGAGAAGAAGGGGCAAAAATGGAAAAATATATTCAGCAGTACGAAGACAACTATATGCCTATTGCCGACTTCTAGGAAGAAATCACCAAGAGGGACTAACTTATTCTTATTATGAAGCGCAAATTAGGAGAATTCGAAGGCACTCATGATCAATTGGGAAGAAATTAAGAACAATTGCTTCTTAAACTTAGAGAAACAGAAAGTATAGCTTCTGACTATAAACAAAAACTGATACAAGCTGATTAAACAACTCAACAAATGGTAGCCAAAATTAAAGTGTATGAGCAAGCTAATAATATTTTTAAAATTAATGAAAAGAAGAGTAAAGATCAGTTTGATGAGTATGAGCGTCTGGTAAAAAAGCATAGGGAAGATTACGATGATACGAAAAGAAGCTTTATTCGTTTATAATAGTAAAAAAATCAAATGGAAATTCTCATCAGAGAAAAAGATAGGAAAATTAAGAATTTTAGTGACTAAATGGAACGAATGTAAACCAAGCTAAAACGAATGAATGAGCAATCCTAATTAATGTAAAAATAAAAGCAATCTTTAGTGACTTCTCTCAATGAAAGCAAAAAAGAGATCACTAATTATGAGTTTAAACTTAAAGACCAAGAGTTAAGCAATTCATTGCAGATAAATAGTTGGGAGAACAAACTTAATAATATGCAAATAGAAATAAAATAAAAACTCAGTTTGCTATCGGATTTGCAAGCAAAGTATCAGTAAATATCTAATCTCTATCAGGAAGAGAAGAAGAAAAATTATGATGTTGAAAACTAATTGAAAAAACAAAATATTTAAAATAGTTACTTCAAATAATCAGACTAAATCAAAAGACATTAACAAAAACTTGCAGTTGAGGAACTAAGGAAAATTGTGACTGACAAAAATAGGAAGATTGAAATTTTAGAATCTGAAAATGAAAGCGAACGAAAAAAAAGAAAAGCCATGGAGGCAGAAAATTTATTGATTTTGGAGGAGATGAAGTAATAAAACAAAAAATTAACAGGCAAAATTATAAAATTAGACAAGCTGATTTCAAACAAGCTGTAGAGTGTGAGAAAATAAAGCCGAATGATTAAAGAATACCTTCAAGGCAGGCATATGGTATTTAAGAATGATGAGGATATATTTAAAAGTACTTTCATGAAAGAATTGATTCATTTGCAAATATCCAGCAGCCATTAAAGATAAGGAGTAATCAAAAAAGTTAAAGAAGAATTAGCATAACAAAATGCTTATTCAATGAAGCAATTAAAAAATTAACTCGATGAACAGTGTAGCCATCTTACCGAGAAAAATGAAGTGTAAAAAAGATCATTAATCAAATAAATTAAAGAGAAGTAGACTGAAATTGACAATTTAAACAGGTCTATTAAAAAAAATATTGCTGATTTGAAAAAAGAAAAAGAAAAAATTGAAGAACTAGAAAGATAAAGAGAATTTTAACGCATCAAATTAGCCAGGGAAAAATAAAACTTTTAAATCAAGCTGCAAGAGGTCATCAAAGATATGAAGGATTAGAAGGAAAGTATCATCAAAGAGTACTCTTAGAAAAAAAATCAAATGGAATAGGAAATTTAGAATTTGGTTTTGACTTTAAAAAAAGTAAAAAATGAAGTCGAAAGTATCCAGTTGAAGCATTAATAAGAGAAATCAACAATAACAACACAATTAAGAACAGTCAAAGAGCAAGAATAAATTGTGCAAAAAGTAGTCTCTCAAAAGGATAAAGAAATTCAAAAATATTTAATGGATGTTTAGCAAATTACTGAAGCAAAACGCTCATTGGAAAATCAGCTCAGAGGTTGCATCGACACAATCAACAAAAAGATACAACAGATTCACGAACTCTAATTAAAAGAAAATCAGTTATCGGGAGACTACAATCTTATTAAAAGCAGATCAGATAGAATAATCGAATAAAATAGCGAATTAAAGAGAAAACTATCGCAGAGATAATAAGAGTTAGAAGATAGCCTGAAAACTAAAATACGTATAGAAAATTAACTAAAGGATATCAAAGGAGCTCTTAATAGAAGTAGCAAAAATCAATAGCTCAGGTCACTCAATGAGTTGTCAATGGAAACATTGCAACTTTCTCAGAAGGTCAGTGAAATGCGCAAGGTTAGCGCGTATTTAGACAGTAAAACTCCCCTTCGATCTTGAATAAAATATCCTTTATTGATTTTGATGCGTTGAATGCATAATATTTTTGAAACTTATATAATATTAAAATATTGAATGAACATCTCCAATCTTACTTCATAGTTAAAATTCGTCAACCGCATAGGGCAAACCCTTTCCACAGAGGAAATAATTTCTCTACAATCAAGTGTACTGAAGCTGAGTCATGAATATAAGTATGAGCAATTCAATTTTTGGGGAAGAGTAGAAGGGACCCTCAAAAATTACTATATTGTTGAGGGAGTTAACTTCAAGGGAGTACCACATTTTCCTCTTAAAAAATATTTTTGGAGGTACTCGTTTTTGTATTCAGCTCTGAAGATTTCAAATTCGCTGAACTGCCTTCCCAAAAAGTCTAATTTATTTAAAAGGTTAAGCAAATGCCTAATTTTTTAACTGGACAGCATGAAAAAATATTGATAAAAGGACAAGGCTAAGTCTCCAAAACAATTCATTTGGATGGATAAAATTTCAAAGTTAAAGCCAAAAATTTTACAGAGCTGGATAGACTGAGTATAATTGTTCATCTTATTGATCACGAATGTCAAGTTGTGCCTCTTGGTGCGTTTAAAATGATCCCTACTCATTAGCTTATAGCGAATCCTTCTTTTCGTGGATTAAGGACTACTCAAGCTATAACTCTTGAAAATTATGTCCATTTGAGGGCTCCGGAACATGCTTAGAAAAAAATCCTTATTGGTATATATTGTTTAATAAAGAATGCGATAAAGCACTTGAGCGTGATGATTTTTTAGATTCCCTTAAGGATGATGCAATAAAAGAAAGTTGGTCAGTTCAAACAGATGAATCAAAAACAGAGGTGACCATTAGATCTCTTGTGTGGCCTGGATATGTGGGCTATCATCGAGCCAATAGTTCGATATATGGTGGAATTTATATGGGTAGTGGAGTAAGGTGCTATGACCTTCCGTTTGTTGTATGATTAAAATATCCTCCATAAAATAGATTACCAGCTCGTAAATGCAATTTTTTTAATAAGAAATTGAATTTAATGAAAATATATACTTTATTATCCTTTTTAATGACTTCGTAGATCTGAGCGATGTGCTAATGAATGAGTTTTTGATGCATGGCTATCTACCGGTCGATCAGGATAATCTGCTCGGGGTCACAGTTTTACACTTTCAAT
>Ga0302186_10002295_pt1 | contig 14864 bp, 12 predicted proteins | sample II_Bog_E1_2_FD_198782 | JGI IMG/M metagenome (GOLD analysis project Ga0302186, IMG submission 198782) | Peat permafrost microbial communities from Stordalen Mire near Abisko, Sweden - II_Bog_E1_1 | ecosystem: Environmental > Terrestrial > Soil > Wetlands > Peat | place: Sweden: Abisko... | reverse complement strand
AACAAAATTAAATATCTTATCCGGAAAAAAATGATTAAAAAAATCGAAAAATGAAACTTTTTTTAAAAAAATCCGAAAATATTTTATATTTAACGAATAATTTTTATTTAACTGAAGCAGCCAAACCCAATGAAAACGAAAGATGCTAAATTGTTTTTGAATTTAATAATTGAGGATAACAAAAATGAAGATTTTGATGATTATTCAAGATGAAAATAATATCCTACAATATTGAAATATTATCTCATTGAAAAGAAATTTGGATCCTTTAAAGCAGTGGAAAGAAAATTATGCTAGTTTATTTTCAATATCGTTAATTTCAAAAAAATATTAAGTTTTCCAGCAGCTGCACTTGCTTCTGAAAGAAGTTTTAGTACACTATCACATTCAAATTTCTTCTAATCAAAAAATATACATCAGTGATCTCATAAAAAACCTAATTCCAACCATCGCGAAAAGAAAAAATCAAAATTTATATGGAGCATTTCATTTTGAATCTAAAAATCGTTATGTTGCAGCCTATAATATCGAAGGAGAAGAATTACATTCCAATCAAAATCCCAAAACAAAAGCCTTTTTTTATCAACCATGGGAGAGTCAAATAAATTAATTCGCCTATATAACAGACTTCTCAAAATCTGAAGAAAGTAATGATCCACTACAGAATTAAAACATTTCGAAAACTATGGTCACTAGAAAAAAAATTCAACGAACACGAGGAGCAAATAAAAAGACTTAAACAGGAAAACAAATCAATTAAGGAGCAGTTAGTTAAAGAACTTCATATCAAAGAGCAGGTCGAGGCTCGATATGAAAAATAAAATAATAGGCTTTTGTAAAGTCATTATAATAAAACAGATAGTTAAAAAGAAACAAATAAGTAAAGAAAAAACTTGTCAAGGAAGGTGGGGTCCTTGGGTTTAACATGTATTTTTTTTAATTGATTTCAGATAATTTTATTGTCTAAAAACAAAAAAATATTTATAACTTTCTATGTTTTTATTAACATTATTTGAATGGATTTAATTTCAAGTAATGCTAAATTCCGGCAGGATCTCGATCAAAAGTATACTAGTGAGCAATTCCTTTTCAAACAAGGTTATGGTTCCAACGTTCGTGAGAAACAAAAACAAGACTTCGAAAAATATTTTGAAAATTATATGACCACTACCTCCCGACACATAAATCTGATGCATGAGAATTATCAACGAAAAATGTCCTTTTTTTAATTATTTTACGTCGAAAACTTATTTCACAGAAAAAGCGAGAAGTCTCGAGAAAAATTCACTCGAAATGTCAAGGAAAAACAAATAACAACCTCATTAGAGAAAAGAAACCTGAGTAATAATTATATTTACGCACATAAAACTAAGAAATCGGATCCCCCTTTGATTTTCCAAGAGTCAATTAATAAAGAAAGCATGATAACAAAGAATAATGAAGCTAAAGATACGAACCAAAGCAGCATATTGAAATTGGCTGATTTATTGGAAGATCGCAAAGAAGTCAAAAAACAAAAAAACTTGGAAGTTTCTGAAGATAACAATGAATTCTTGAAAATTATTGAGGAAAGTATTCATGAGGACATTGTGAAGGAAAACGATGAGATGAAAGGGCAAATCTTAGAACAAGAAAAAAGCAAAAATTTCCTCCCTTCTATACAAAACCTTAGTGCGATCAGTCACAACCAAAGTGAAACGAACCCGATAAATAAAAAGAAGCAAATGTATGAATTGAATAGGAAAGAAAATTTGATACAAAATGAATTGAAGGTCTTGAACCGGGAGAAAAAGGATTACGTGAAAAAAGTAGAGAAGAAAAACAAGATCAAAATGCTCATGGTGAAATCAGATGACATCCTGAAACGGAATTACCAGAATTTATACGAAGACCCTTATAAAATAGAGGTGATAGATGAGGAAGATTTGGAAAATTCACTCGATAATATAAATTATATCCTCAATAAAAAACCCAAAGTGTCAAAACCGAAAAAAATGGATGGTCCTCATCTTTACATTTTTCCCCATGTGGCTACCAGTCAAACATATAAACCATTGAATTGGCAAAAAACGAATTTTGTGGTGAATCAATCAATAGTTACGCAATCGAACGTTGCTAATCAATCAAATTTGATAAATCAATCTGGCATAATAAATCAATCAGGAGCGAGCCAATTTGGATCTAATAATCAATTTGGGGTGAATAAAAACAACATTAATGACAATAATAATCAAATTCTTATCAATAACAATCAAATTGGAATTTTGAATCAATACAATGTCATTAATAATAATAATAATCAGGCAAACAAAAGTGGATTTTATAGACAAGAAGGAAATCAATATCCAGGGGATAACACTCCTCTAAACAAAAAAAATGGTTCTTCTGAAATAAATGAAAATTTAATTAAAAATGAAGAAAAAATTAATCAAAATTCAAACGGACTCAACATATCAAAAACGGCCTCTTTGAATAACTCAAAATTCTCTAAAATTGAGCCAAACAATGGAAATAATATCATGAATGATTATAATCCTTCATTAGAAGAACATCAAAACGACATTGCAATGAACAAATTCAATGAAAATATAAATCCAGCCATCATTTTAAAAATGAGCTCAAAATTCTCGAAAATTGGATTAAATAATAATACAAATATCATGAAGAATACCAAATCCACCTCAGAAGAACATAAAAATGACATTACAATGAACAAGTTCAATTGTGAGATCATTGAAGAAGAGAAATCATTGCCTACTGAGCCTTCCTTCCATGAAAATAAGCAAATGGCCAATAAAAAAAGCAGCGATGCCTTTCAAAAGGGCTACAATGAAATCGGTTCCTATAGAAAACACCTCAAAGACAAAGTCAAGTCAGTACATCAGAAAGTTCAATTACAACTGGAATTGCATAAAAAGCAGAAAAAAAAACCTATTATAAATCATGAAGAAAAGAAAGAAATGATGGAAAATGATGAGGTGAATGGAGGGACCATAAACATTGTTAATAAGGAAAATTTTAAAAATGTTCTAATTTCATAGTTTTTTTTGGTAAAATTAATAGAAGAAAATATAACTTAAAAATTGGTTTGTGCTTTATTATTAAATATTTCATAATTTCAAAATTTTCTAAGTTTGATTTTCTTTGTTTCAAATGGATGTTAGAGAACAACGGATTTATTGCGCTGAGCAAATAGTCGTTCCCAACGATTTGCCATCAGTTCTTAAGCATTATTCCAAGGAAGTCATTCGAAACAACCCAACAAATATAGTCGAATTTTCAGCCAAGTAATATAATTCCCCCATTTTTTAAAAATAAAACATTTTTAGATATTTTAGAGAACTCTTGGAAAAAAGAAGTAGAATAGCATATTTCTTCTCATAAAAACTTAAAATCTATTTAGAAAACACCCAAGAAAAAGCTAATTTATCGGAGAAGGAAAAGCCTGACTCAAAACAAAAAGTTTAAACGGATTACTTGTAATATATTTGGAAATTGGATAATAGAAATAAAAAATCAAAAAACTTTCTTAAATTCCCTCCCCTCCCCGCCTCCCCCTATTAATTTTTGATTTTATGAAAAAAAAGAATTGGAAATTTTATTTTTATGAATAAAACCTTTTGAATTTAGAGGAAAAAAAAACCAAAATTTTTTTTTTTAATACACATTATAAAAATTTAATAAAAACAGCATATTAAATTATTAATGAGACTTATTGGCAAATTAGTAAAACATTAAAATTATTTCAAACATTTTTAAAGCTTTTCTTTCCATTTTGGAAAATGAGTTTGTAATATCCAATTGGAAACGCCTCTAAAATTTTATTTTATGACCCTTATGACGTCAAATTGTTATTTTTCCCATTCTTTTTTGGTGTTTTTTTAAATTTTTTCTAGGTCGACCCAATCATAAACCTTGAAATGTCCACTGGGAATCACTCAGCTAATCTATCATATGCTTCAGAATCAGACGATAACAATCACCACACTCGAAAAATAGCAACGAGGAATGACATAGACAAAAAACAAGCAGAAGCCGAACAATTATACCAACCCAGAAGCTCCTTCATGCAATGCTTCTGATAATATCATTGAAAGATTCCCGAATTACTTCAATCATTTGGATGTTTTTTATCAGGAGGAGCAAATGGAGCCAGACAACTGTTATCTAGATGAATCAATGGTGATGAAGAGAGATTTTGAGTTCAATCAATTTGTCGTTCTTTTTTGTGTTTCAAAGGATCATCATCATGATGGTTAGAGGGGCGATCAATGGCAATAGGAAAATTAATTTTGAGCCTTTATTGAAGAACAAAATTATATATAATATGATTACTTATTTTCAGAGCTGTTATAATAATTAATTAAATAATTTCAAATTCGAGTTTATGAACATTGTGAATAAAAATGTCAATTAATAAATCAATTATTTGTTTTTAGGCTTCAAAGCTTCCAAAACTAAAGAAATAAGTTCTCAAACCCTTGTTCTCATCACAAATCTTCTTGAACTTTTGAATTGCGAAACTATCATTGCAAACTTTCTTATAACATCCAATTAACCCGGATTTCATGCCGTGGATTTTGAAATTTGTGGAGAAAAACTCATGATTTTTCTCCAATGTCCTAAACATTCTCAGAAACCCATGATCTTCGATTTTTATCATCTGTGCCATTTCATTGACAAAAGTCAAATTTTTTTCGATTTCTTTTAAAGAAAAAATCATTTTTTCCGAATAAAAATGAAATTATACCAAAAATGTGATCTATGAAATGGGTAATTTTTTTCATTATTTTGAAAAAATTATTGTTCTCTTCGTTAATTTTCTCGTTTGTTTGGAACAAATGTTTCTTCTTTTCATCTATCTCCTTTTTTTTGAGAGCATAATTCTCCATAATTTTTGGTAATTTTGTGCAAATTTTAGCGAAAAATTCCGCTTTTTCAACCCATTTTTTATTTTCTTCGGTCATATGAGAATCCCTTAATCCAAAATTATATTATTTATCATATAGATCAATGATACCATTCAAAATTATGTCGGCATTGGCATTGAATTTGAGTCCTTCCATCAATGTTTTGAATTGCAATTCCACATCGTGGACATTTTCTAGTATTTTTCTTGAGCCAAATTGCAGTTAGAATCTCTTCTTGGTTTCCGTTCCATTCTTTCAACCTTTCACAGGAGATTATGGATGGATGAGCATTTTTCAGGCACTAATATTATTTTTAAAATTTTATTTAAAGGAAGTCTCTATATACTTTGCAGCAAAAGTTGTGGCCCAAAGGACAAGTTACCTCTTTAAGAAGATTCATTTTGGTGATTTTGAATAGATAGACACAGTTTTCATTAGGGCATTGGATCAACTAATGCAAATCTTATCAGAAGGGACTCTAAATTATTTATTATACTTTTCTTTCTCGTGTTGAGATCAGGAAATCCTTGAGCAAATTGTGGTATTTTTCAAATTCGACAGAATCCTCCCCCAAGATGTTTTCAATGCAATCAAAAGAAATCAAAGACTAAAAAGAGCTAAATTATTTTTTTTATTAAACACTTTCTTACTTGACAGCTTTTTTTCGGACATGTGGCTTTGATCATCTTTTGAGCTCCGTCTTCATTCAAAATTATCTGGATTTGTGTTTTATAACATTCTGTGCAAAATTTATGTGAGCATTCCAAAGAATAAAATTCTTCTTTGAGTTCGTTGCACATTATGCAAATGTCTTTCTGTGAAATTTTAAAGATAGATATGTTTCTTTTGAGCTTCAGATTGATTTGCGATTGCTGCAATTGTTCAAGTTTATCGTTTAATTTCTGAAAATTCCATCTGCATTCAAGCGCTTTCTCAAAAATCATAGAGAAACCCAATTCAGTGTTTTGGATCTGTTGATTTATATTGGAAATTATCATTTCCATATATTGTTTATGAGTGATCCATTGGCATTGGGTTTTGGAATAATTGATGTTGAAGAACTGGTTGATATTGGGTTGCTTTGTAATCGTTTTTTTGTTGGAACTTTGGCCAAATTCCAAAATGCCGTTGGCTTCGATTTTCTGGAAAATAATTTCACCTCTTTTGGCTTTATTTTTATGTTCGATTTCTTTTTTTTGGGGTTTTCCCATCATGCACGATTAGGAAAAATAGTGAGAAAATTTTATAAAAATAATTTTTCGAAAAATACAAGAAAAAGCGTATTTAAATTTAATCATCAGAAAAATAATTAAAAATAATTTCTTTTATTAAGAAAACCCTTTAAATTTTTAATGAAGACTCTCACATTTTCAAGCTTCCTCTTTTGACCTCCTTTAACCTAAAAAATCAAATTTAATTTGCATTTCTTATTGTCTAAAAACAGAATTTCAGTTTATGTGAAAACCTAACTTTATTTTATTCATTAATAGCGTTTTTTTTTTGGGTTTGAAAAATTAATTTAAAAAAAAGCATTTTGGCAAGTAAAAAGAAAGCTGAATGGATTTTGATTTTTGAGTTTGTATTTGGAAAAATAACAAAATGACTTGAAAATTAAACAGTTTATAAGCATTTTTTTAAAAAATCTAACTTATAAAATGCTTAAGTTTCAGAGCCAGCGTAGATATCAATGAGGTTTAAGAACTTTTTATTTAAAAAAATTGATAGAGAAATTAAATCATTTAAAAAAATTTGGAAAAATGCCGTTAGGCGACCTTTTTAATACGATCTTCTATGAATCAGACATCTTCAAGGTTCCCTTTATCCTCCTTTTTCAGAACCGAAAGAAATCTTCAACAATTCTTGGTTCTCTATTTTCCATCAGCATTATTGCAATAGTGATTTATCTCTTCACTACAAGTAATATGTTGCTCAAAATAAACCCAAATGTCATAGATCAAACCACCACTAATTCTCAAGCAGAAGTAATAGAATTGAACCATCAAAACTTTGAGATAACTGCAGGGGTTGCCAATTCTTTTGGTAAGGGATTTTCAGATCCAACAATTTTTAAGATTCAGTTCATCCAAATTGAAATCGGTTTCAATGAGACCATCGACTCCAAACAAATTACCAATCAAACGATAAAACCAACCAAACAATGTACTCCAAGTGATTTTGCAGATCCAACCACATTTCAAACTCTCGGATTGGCCAATTACACATGTTTAGAGGATGGGAATTTCACAATACAGGGAGGGTTTGATGAAAAAAGTTTGAAGGCAGTGGTAGTTATGATTTCCTATTGCAACAACGCAACTGATGGAGTTGTCTGCCAACCTCAAGCAAATATCACCAAATTCTTCTCAGATAAGGGTCTTTGGCTTTATTATCAAGATAACATCTATGATGTTTCCAATTATACGATTCCAATCACTAAAAATTGGCGGCTTCAAGCTATTCAATGTGCAACCGTTCCCAGAATCATTGATCTCTATTTGAAGAAACTGATTTTTATCAACGATGATCAATTCATTTTCACGAACCAAGAAATTCAATACGGATTTATGAAGGAAAGAGTTGAGGGGTTGAGTGATTACGTTATGGTAACCACACCTTTGATTTCAATAAATATTTTCTCAAGCAAAAACAATCAAAAAACCATGAGACAATATCAAAAGTTTGGGGAGTTGTTGGCTAGCATTGGTGGTCTCATCAACGTTTTGATAATTTTGGGGTTCGTCCTTACAAATTTAGAAAACCAACTCCAAATGCAGAATTACATCATGAACAACTTATATTCTTATTCCTATGATCATAAGAGGGAAAAAATTCAAAAAGGAGTTTGGGGTAAACTAAAATCCGAATCCAAACTTCAAAGTGCCGCCAAAATTGATCATCATCTCTGGGATTGGAACAAAGATTACGATGAAATGTTGAGCAAAGATATTCTTAGTCCTCTTCCTGGTGGAGAAAAGCATGGAGGAGATAAAATGAAAAATGAGAGCTATGCTGATTACCAACAACATCCTCTACCACCTCTATCTCCTCTACCTCTTTCCAAAGAAATCGAACTGATGATGAACCCTATTTCTCGAGAATTCTCCTCTCCAATCATCAATATGAGGTTAAAGGAATCTGTGACGTCAAGAGTGTTTGATGACAAACAGTGTGACTCCAATTCAATTGACTCCAAAGTTGACTCCAAACAATATGACTTCAAACCGCTTGACTCCAAACCTTTTGACTTCAAACTCATGGACTCAAGAAGGGACACCAAATCCGACTTGAAACCAATGAAAACAGAACCAACCAAATCGCATTTTGTGTTAACAAAGGTCGATATGCCAGGAATTTTGATTGAGAGCGCAAGAAAATACTCACCCTCGACTTTCTTTCCAAAAAATCAGGTTTCCTCACCAACTCATGGCCGGATCCTGAGTCCAGTATTGAGACCAAAAGATTTTTCAGGAGCTGTGGCTTCTGAAACAAAGACAGATTTCCCAGCTGATAGACATTTTAAAGATGTTGACGAAAGCACACCAGTCACTATGAAAATTTCCGAATATTTCAAGATGCAAGGCAAGGTAATTTTCAAAAAGGCACTCAGTGAAAAGGAGAAATTATTCCTCCTATCAGAAAAAAGATTTAGAAAGGAAACTGATATATGCCATATTTTGGAAAAAATACAAGAATTCGAAAAATTCAAACTAATCATGCTCAGCCCAGATCAACTCAAGCTGTTTAATTTACTTGCTAAGCCATTGATTTATCTTGAAAGCCAAGGAGACCAATTCAGAAGAAAATCATCTTATATTATTTCGAGATCCATGGACGGAGTGGGGGGAGATATAAAGAATGATGCCAAAAAAAGAATTGCTGAACTGAAGAAATATTATAATAAAATGTCTTCGGAGAGACAGCTATCGTTCATTGATAAGAATTTACTCCAATTGATTGAGGATGATATCTTCACGAAATAAAATTCATATTCAAAAAAAAGAAAATTGAAAAAAAATAACAAACCTGCAAAGAAGAAATTTAATTAAATCAAATTTGTTAATTTCTATTAATGGAAAAATTATTAATTTATTTGATTTATTAAAATTTTTTTTCTCTTATTACGGTAAATAATTTTAGAAAAATTAAATAAGAAATAGAAAAAATTAAATAAAATTAGAAAAATAAATAATAGAAAATTATATTCATACCGTAAAAAAAATATTAAAAAGGAGAATATTTTTCATTAACCATTATATGCATAGATTTTTATATTTTAAAATGACATTTTTTTAGAAACTTGTATAAAATAAATATCCCTTGGATATGAAGCTTATTTAATTAAAGATCATCCTTTTGATTTTGTTATTTTCTATTGCAATTTGATTAACTTTTTGAATTGCAAATTGGTTTTCGTAAACCTTCAAATAATATCCAAATAACCCATTTTTAATGGTCTTCCCTATGTTTTGAGAGAAAAACAGCAAATTATTTTCGAAGTTCTTATTTATTTGGAAATGTGTGTTATTACTATTTTTATTTTCTAATAGGGCCATTGCTTCTTTAGAAAATGATAAATTTTTCTCCATTTCTTTCAAAGAAAAAAATTTATTCAGGAAAATTAGCAAAATATATATTACCGAAAATGAAGTTGCAAAAATTTCTTGCCTGTTTTTTCATTTTCAATCTTGTTTGAGGCAACACCACTTTTTCAAACTGTTCAAAAATGTCTTTCTTTTTGTTTTCAATTTCTGTTATTTTTATTAAATAAGGATCCCAAATTGTTTTAAATTTCTGCATCCAAATGCATTTGGCTTCAGCCTTTTGGGTGGCTATTTTACGTTTTTCATCAAACATCTGAGCCAATGTTTTGCATCCAGTTCCTTCTGTTTCGTGGTTTTGCCATCTGCTCATACACATCCAACAAAATTGATGAGCACAATTTTTGCAAGTCATATGATTGCAACCCATATTTTTCTCAATTGCAACCTTGCATTTAGGACACGATTTCGTCATTGCCACAATCCAGCTCATAGAAAATGCTGTTGAAGGTGAGGAATAGAAATCCTTCAAAGTTTGGCATGAAATCAAAATTGGATGAGGCTTTTTGAAGCACTAATTTTAAAGGTTGAGTTTTTAATGTAAGAATGAAGAAAAAACCTTGCAACAGAAACAGTGACCCAATGGACATGTTACACTTTTTACTAGGTTCATTTTGGTTATTTTGAAGAGATAAGGACAATTCTCAAATGGACATTGATGAATCTAAAATATTAATATTACTACAAATCAATTAGTGCAGAACTTTACCTTAGATTCTTTTGTTGCTAGCAAGAAATTTTGAAGGAAGAGATTATATTTTTGGTATTCTCGAGATTCTTTGCCAAAGACTTGGTCATAACAATTGAAAGAAATTATGGTCTATTAATGGATTAGGTTTTTTAATGCATTTGTTTTTTTAATTACTTTGCATTCTTGCATCGGGCATGTTTTTTTGACAATTGAAGGACCGTTTTCAGTCAAAAGAGTTCTTAAGTAGCTCTTGGAACACTCCAAGCAAAATTCATGACCACATTCAAAAACAAAAAAATCCTCTTTTTTCTCTTGGCAAATGATGCAGACATCAAGGTGGTGAGTTGTTAGAAAAGAAGTTGTTTCGTTTTGGGTGAAGGTTGTTATTTCGGTCATCGATTCAAATTTTTCGTTCATTTTTTTGAAATTCCATCCAAGATCAACTCCTATTTCAACAATCTTTGAAAATTCCAAGGTGCTAGATTCTTTTTTCTCCGTGATGTAATCAAGAATCTTGTCTTTATAATCTTGTTGAGTTATCCATTCACAAAGGGAAGGTGAATAATTCGCGCTTACCATTTTATTAATGTTAAATCTTGGAGGACAATTGATTTTTGATTCATCAAAGTCAATGCAACCATTGGCTTCAATTTTTTCGAAAATTATGTCACCTCGCTTTGATTTATTTTTTTGCTCTTTCTCTTTCTTAATGGGTTTACCCATATTGTCAAATATAAATGTTATATGTTATTGGTTAGATATAATGTCTCCATTTTTGAAGCTATATATATATTCAGCAAATGAGAAAAAGTATTTATCAGATTTCTGAGAAAAAAATCTTTTACAAATATTATTAATGATTTTTGACAAAAAAAACATAAAAAAACAAAAAACATCATATCAAATTCATTTTAAAAAATTTTTTTTTTTATTAAAAAAAAAGTTTCGACCATTATATTGCTAAAACTTTATTGATTAATTTTTGTTTGGATGTAAATCTCTCTATCTTATAGAAAAATGAATTGATTTGAGTATTAATATATATTTAATTTTAAATTTCGTTGGAGAAATTCCATAGTACTTTCTTCTATTTTATCTCCATATTTATAATCGAACAACACACTGACCATTTCCCTCAAATTTCTCAAATTTGATTTAATCTTAAGGATTTGGTTGCTCAAGACATTAAGTAACAAATAATTCATTTTCGCATTCGTCTCAAATATCCATTTGCCATGTTTTTTCCTCCCCCCACCGAAAATTTTCCTATGTTTGGAAATTTTCTTTTTAAATAAATGCCACCTCGATTCAAATAAATACATATAAACAGCTAATTGAAGTTTATGTTCATTAGTTAATTGCCTCACACATTTGAGTTCCCATATATTATACCCATCCCAGCAATCAAGAAATCCTTTCAATTCTCTGAACAAAAGCTCTTTTTCTCCTTGTATTTTGATCTCGACTTCAAAGTCAGATTTTTCCTGAATTAATTTCTTTAGTCTCAATATGCATTTATCCAAATTATTTTTTGACAACCAATTGAAATTAGTGACTTGCTTCAATTTGAAATTATAACCAGATTTCAATGTATTCCAATAATTAGCTCTTGTCAATAATTCCGGAATTTCAATTTGATTATCTTGCCTGCTCCTTTTCATAAAACATTCAGTTCTTTTAATTATATTATTTTGGGGTTGAGTCTGAGTATGATTAGAAGAATAAGCCAGCTCAAGATAAGCTGGGATTGCAATGCCGTTGATATCTGAAATATCCTCATAATAAATTTCCTTCTGCAGAACATGAACCGGAACTTCAATAAATTCTTCTTCGTTTTGAATTTCCTCTATTTCAAAATAAGATAAAGCCTTCTCAACTACCTCGCAAGGTAAATGCCTCACCAATTCAGTCACGCTTGTTTTGAATTGGAATGGGTTCACAGGTCTCAATCCGCTAGCCTTTTGGCCAATTATTAAGCAAGTTTTAGATAGCTCGATTTTGTCTAAAAAAGGCAAATAATCATTTTGGTAATGATGGATCAAAATGAGCTGCTCTGAAGCCCTGGTCACTGCAACATAAAGCTCATTGGGACAACATAAGGAATTGCCTTTCCTTTTATGAAAGGTAAAATAACTGTGGTCAAATCCATAAACAATAACCACTTTTCTTTCAAGTCCTTTAGCCTGATGGAAGGTAGAGAACACCACTTTATTTTGGAGGACCAATTCATCTAATTTTTCATCTTCAAAATTTGGAACATAGATCGGTATATCGTTATCAGTTAAAACATTTGCAAATTTTCTGCATGGAGCTTTGGGACTTTTGAGGGAAGGGGCCAAAATGAAAATATCTGAGAAGGTGTAGCCTTTTTTAAAACAATCATTAAGGTGAAAAAATGCGGAATCTGGGCGAATTTCTTCTAGCGAATTGCAAAAAGAATTGCATATTATGTATTTCACTAAAGGACCTTCTTTCTCAGTTAAAATCCTTTCTTCTTTCAACATGCATCTATTGATAAAATTTGCCATTGGTTTGGTCAATCGGAAACTTTGTGACAATTTCATCCTTTGCCAAGAAATTTGAGGTTCAATTTGTTTGATATGAAACAGCTGATCCGCCAAGATCATATACCTCTCATCAGCCTTATTATATTGATATATGCATTGATATTTATCCCCTAAGAAACAAATTCTAGTTTGGCCAGATACTCTCACTTGAGACAGAATCATATGAATCAATTTGACATATAAAGGCACTAAATCCTGGCTTTCATCTAAAATTATCACATCAAAATTCAATGATAATGCAAAATTTTTTCGATGATTGAGCAAGTCTATCATTTCGTAGTCGTTGCGACATGATGAGGCGAAATATTTAAGACAAAAGGAATGATAGGTATGCACTGCAATATTGGAAAGTTGTAGAATTTGAGCTTTATTTCGCGTTTCCAAACGTAGCTTTGAGTTATAGGTTAAAAGCAATATGGAAAGATTAGGAAAACATTGAGCGATATAAAGGTTGGTTGTTGTTTTCCCACTGCCTGCGACAGAATCGATAATTAAATGGTTGCTTGCAATTTGAGATAAAATATCCGCTTGCTCTAAAGAAATAGGCGGCAATCTAAAAACAGATGACATTTATATTTTCTAGAAAAAATTTTGATTTTTATAGTTAAAAAAATTGGTTGCATTTTAAACCACCAAAAAAAAATTGGTCGCAATTCGAACCCCGATTTTTTTATCTAAGTGCTATTTTTTCTGATTATTTCTGATTTTTTATATATTTAATAAAATTATTTTAATAGATGGAGAAATCTATTTCAGAAAACAAGCATGATGGATTGATTTCAAGGAGCTTTTATGCAAAGAGGTCGATTTATCAATTTGCAAGAGACAGATTTTTTGAAACGACAAAAAAACAAAACTTTAAAAAAACTTCTTGGAAGAAAGTGTTATATTCGTGTGGAGGCTATGGAGGAAGATGTGGTGGCTGCAAACATGGTTGGATTGATGAACAAAGAGATCAAGATAAAAAAATTATAAATCGAGGTTTTAAGGATATGATGGAAAGAAAATATATATATATGCTTGATTAGTGGTGTTTAAACCATTAGATATATATATTGACTACATAAAATTTTTTTTCTTGCATTGATTTAAATGACTTCATAAACTGGGGTTCAATTATCATTCTCAAAATAGTTTCATTGTAAATAATTTTTTGGGCTTCAAATACAAAAACAAAAAAAAATATGATCAATTTGACAATTTCTCAATAAAAAAAACAAAATATGATTGTTTCAAAATAGTTTTAATAAAAATTTGTGAAAAAATAGTTTGGAGCAAAAAATAAAAATAAAAAAATTACTAAATGGCTTTTTGTTAACAACATCAATAAAATAAGGAAAGAAAAAAAACAGTATGAAAATGTTTTGAAGGAATTCGATCCAAGAATTCAAAGAATGGAAGAAAATATTTGATGAGATGAATGAACCTTTCAGTGTTTTTAAAGAAATAGAAAGAATTTCTAGATTTTTTGATTGCTCAATTGGAGCCAACAAGGTTCAAAAAAATTTAAAGCGGGGTTAAAATATGAAGAGCAAGATCGTTAATAATTAAAAAGAGAGAATAAAATTGAATATTGAAAGCCTTCCAGAACAGAAATTTAAAAAAAAAAAAAAAAAATTTAATAATTTTCGAATGATTAATGCAATAATTATATTTCATTTTCTTAAATCATACCCAATTCCGAATCAATAACACACAATCCTGAGCACCGATCATTCAAAATTGCTCTGTTCGTTAATCTCGCGATTTCTTCTTCAGTGAATAAACATTTCCCAAAAATGCCATTGTTCCATCTGCTGGAATTCATAACTATTGAAGGTTCCATCCAAACTTTTTTCCTATGATCTCCCCAAATGCAAGTTTCTAATAGATAGCCTCCCTCTAAATCCTTTCTAACATCTGAGCCTCCGGGAGTCACCCATGCAAAGTTATTTGTCAAGGATCGTGTGCAGTAGTGGAACCCTTCATGAATCAAAAGTAGCAATAGAAAAGCCTCTAATTCCTTATCACTGTGATTTGCAAAGATATTTGCATTGAGAAAAATTCCACCAAAATGCACCATCCCGATGTAGTCCACGTTTTTCACAAATTGGCAAGA
>Ga0302186_10002294_pt1 | contig 14871 bp, 6 predicted proteins | sample II_Bog_E1_2_FD_198782 | JGI IMG/M metagenome (GOLD analysis project Ga0302186, IMG submission 198782) | Peat permafrost microbial communities from Stordalen Mire near Abisko, Sweden - II_Bog_E1_1 | ecosystem: Environmental > Terrestrial > Soil > Wetlands > Peat | place: Sweden: Abisko, Stordalen... | reverse complement strand
ATGATCAAGGGAAACAACCCAAAAATCAAAGAAAACAACCCCATAATCAAGGGGAGCAACCTGAAAATTTGGAAAAACAATCCAAAAATCAGGATAAACTATCCTTAAACCATGGGAAACAATTTGAAAACCCATGGAAGCAACCCGAAAATCAGGGGAAAAAACCTGAAGTTGAAGGAAAAGAACCTGAAAATTTAGGGAAACAGCTAGAAGATCAGAGGAAACAACCCGAAAACAATGGGAATCAGCCTGAAAATCAATGGAAAGAATCTGATAACCAAGGAAAACAACCCGGAAATCGAGGGAAACAACTCGAAAATATAGTAAAACAACCCGAAAATCTGCGGAAACAATACGAATATCTAGGAAAACAATCTGAAAATCAGGGGAAACAACCCGAAAATCAGGGGAATCAACCAGAAAATAAAATGGAGAAATCCAAAAATCAGGGGAAACATCATGAAGAAAATCAGGGAAAGCAACCAGAAAATCAAGGCAAAGAACCCAAAAATCTAACTCTGGTGAAAGAATCCAAGAATCAGGGAAAACAATCCGAAAACAACTGGAAACAACCTGAAAATAAATGGAAACAGCCAGAAAACCAGGTTAAACAACCTGGAAATCAGGTGAAAAAACCCGAAATTGAAGGGAAACAACCTGAAAATATGGGGAAACAGCCAGAAAATCTGGAGAAACAACCCGAAAACAATGGGAAACAACCTGACAATCAATGGAACCAACCCGAAAATCTGGGGAAACAACCCGAAAATCTGATAAAACAATCAGAAAATCACGTAAAACAACCAGAAATTAAAGGGAAACAGAGGAAACATCCCAAAAAAAAGGGGAAAAAAATTGGAAATCAGGGGAAACAATCCATAAATCAGGCAAAACCACCCGAAAATAAACGGAAAGAACCAGACGATCAAGGCAAACAACCCGAAAATTTTAAAAATCAATCCAAAAATCAGGAAAAACAACCCAAAAACTATGGGGAACAACCACAACCAGAAAACATGGGGAAACAACCCAAAAATATAGGGGAACCAGGAGATTTGGGAAAACAAATAGAAAATCTGGGAAAACAACCAGGAAATCAGGTAAAACAAACCGAAAAACTGAAGCAACTTGAGAATCTAGAGAAACAATCTGAAAATCAGGTGAAAGAACCAGAAAATCGAGAGGAATATCACGAAAATCAGGTGAAACAACAAGAAAATTATTGGAAACAATCAAAAGATCAAACTAAAAATCAGGGAAAAGATCCTAAAAATCATGTGATACTATCTGAAAATCTTGGAAAGCCCAATAGTCGAGTGAAAAAGCTTGAAAATCAGGGGAAAACAAGTGAAAATCACAATAATCAAATTGAAAATCAATGTGAACAGGGAAAACTAACGGAAACTGAAAGGAAACAATGTGAAAGTCGTTGGGTGCAGTCTAAAAATAAAAAAAAACACCCACAAAAACTTCTGAACGGCCCTGAATTTCAACTAGCTAGCAAGTGGACATGTCTTATTTGCTCTGATGACTTCGATGGGTCTAGTTATTTGGAAGAAGATATGTTGACTCATCAAGGCCAACTCAGAGGAAAAAAGGGAGAAGACCTTGATAGAAAAATGAAAGGGTTTATGAATGATTTAATCAACATAAGTGCTTCAAAAGAGATACCAAGAAAATTAATAAGTGGCATTTGGAAATCATGGTTTTCGAATTGTAAAGAGCGATTTGAGAAATGGGAGACTGATAAGATGTTAACTCCGTTAAATATTGAGGATTTTTTTCGAAATACAAAGAGATGAAGTAGGAACACGAATGGGTGAATAATATACCGGGGCAGTGAGCATCCGATGAAATTATTCAATTTCATTCTATTATTTTATGTTTTAAATTAAAAAGTTGAAAATTTATTTTTAAAACATAATATGGGACGACCCCATGACCCAAAAAAAAAAAAAATTGGAATTTTAAAAAATGAAAAAAAATTTTTATGTTGTTTTGAACAAAATTTTTGTGTTGAGGCATTAAAAAATCAGATTTTACGGCAAGTCACAAAAGACCAAAGTCCCTTAACACTTTGAATTTCATTTTTTAAATTGTACTTAATGTATTAAAGAGACTTTGGGATTTTCATTTTTTAACAATTTGTTTTTGGTTTTATTATCTAGTAAAATAAACGTTCTTCAATATAAATTATATTTTGAAATAAACATGAAGTAAAATTAAAGAAAAGCATAAAGGCCTTTAATAAATTCATTGAAACAAAAATATAACAAAACATTCCCAGGACTGCAAATTCCTAGGGCCTACAGGCTTGAAGAGATTTTGAAACACAAGCAATGAATTGGAAGTCTGGCAACCATTTTCTCCAAGAAGATAATTTTAATTATTTTTTCTCTCTAAAAAGAGGAAAATCCATTTTTGTTTTTTTAGAAAATTTGAAAAAACAAATAAAAAATCCAATTTTTAATTTTATTATTTTTTCTTCTTTGAAATTAAATTCTCATCAGAGGGAAAAAAAATTAATTCTTTTGAAATTAAACCTTAATGTCATCAGCACTCATGATATCAATAACTTCCTTCAACTTCTTAAATATCAATTCTCTGTGTTGGCCATCCTCCACCACCAGTTCCTCAATCAAATTCTTAAAAAAAAGATTATTCCCCCTAACCTAATTAATAAAAATTACCTGTTTCTTCTTAGTTGCGAACTTCAGCTCAATCTTGATAGTTTTCCCCTTGAGTTCCAGGTTCTTGACAGTGTTGGTATTAATGATCCATTTCTTCTTCAATATCTTCTTATTGAAATAAATGAAATTCTCCAATGTGATGAATAACACCATTTGACATTTCGATGATTCTTCATTAAATAGATGTCCATAGAAATAAGTGGATCCTACAAACCTCCCCTTCTTCATTTCAACTTGCAAGAAAAAATTCAACTCTGCGTCCTTCTTATCGAAATCTTGGTAATACTTATCATAAGTGTAGAACACTCTCAGTAATCTTTCTCTATTTTCTCTTGGCTTATCATCTCCTGATACTGCAGTGTTCTTAATCCCTTCAGCAGTTTTCGAAGCAGCATCTAATAATCCACTAACCGGTTTCACGATCAGCCCACTGATCCCTTGGAAGGTCCCTTTGAAAAACCCTTTCAATCCTCCTTTTGAAGCTCCTTCGATTGGCTTCATAAAAACTCCAGTGATCCCTTTTTCGAAGCCTGTAAAAATCGACATTCCAGCCTGTTTCAATCCTTCACCAACATGTTTCGCCTTCTTCATCTTCATTTTTTCCCTTTGCTCGAGATATTCATCATCTAGACTCAAAGATGCTATCCCAGTCCCCAAAGACCCTGTGATTTTATCCACTGAATTCAAGGTTCCTGCTAAAGTGTGCTTCAATAAAGACCCTGCCCCTTGCACTAACCCCACTCCACCTTCCAAAGGTCCTTTAATAAACCCTTCCATGGGCTTCTCTATTAAATCTTGAACCCCGGTTCCGATTTGTGAGAAGAGACCCACTGGATTTCCTATTATATTGATAGAACCCAATAACTTGAAGACTTCAGTGGTGAGGTTGTTCTTATAATGGCTGATGAGCTTAGAAGTGATGCCTGAGGTCGTATCAAAGCAATTTTCTAACTTCAGCCCTGTCATTTTGATAGGGGCATCATCTATATTGGCTAAAGCCACACCCAATGCCTTGAAAAACATCGTCAGAACTGCCAATCCACTGTTAAAATCAGCACCTTTGGATTTAGTCAGGAAGGTGAGGTTCAACTTGATTGGAGAAAGGATAAATTCATCAATAAATGTCTGTTGATTCGTGAGCGCGATCTCATCTTTCTCCCAAAACCAGAACTCAGGCCTTTTATTCTTGTTCAATTGGTAGAAATAACGTTTTTCCAATGGGTCAGTTTTATCAGCATCTTTAGGCCATAGAACCTCAGATAACACCGTATAGAACTCAATGATCACAGAAATCAAGGTGTCTTCAATTTTCACAGAAAAAGGTTCCAAATCCATTTTTATCGCCTTATAATTGCTCACTTCCTCATGTTTTTGGCTTTGTTCGACATAGAAATTGAGGAAATATTTGCCTTTTTTTGTGATTTTCTCGTTTTCTGTGGGGGTCAACAAAATTGGGTAGTTGACAAGATAAGTATGGTTATTATCAATGTTGAGATATCGTATTTTCACCTGCATGGTTTTGGTTTTCTTCGTGTCGACTCTACAAAATTCGAAATTCCTCAACGTTATATAAAGGATTTCTCTGGTCTGAGTGCCGGTGTTTTGGATAATATTAAGGCCAAGATGTGAGATACGACAACTTATCTCAACTTCTCTGTTCAATAGCTTTTTATCGACTCCTTCTTCGAGATTAAGGTTTTTGTTATCTTTTTTCTTCTTTTCGTATTTTTTGATGGCTGTGCGTTTTGATTGATTTTCTATAATTGTCAGAATCTGGAAGTTATACTCTGAATTCTTGATTTTATCAACAGGTGTTAATGAATAAGTGGCTTTGAAATCGATCTTGTCTATAGAAATCGAATGATTGAAATCATGATAACCCCCTAGAGTATCTTTAATCATAAGTTTTAGCATTTTCTGATCAATTGGATGATCCCAAGAGAAAGGTATAGGTGATTTATTATCAAGCAGAAAAGGGGGAAATTCAGGATTTGGCAATGGATGTTCTAAAGCCTGAATGAAGGTTATCTCAAAATTATTCTCAAGACTTTGCTCAAGGTAATACGGTTCGAACCCTGGTTTATATTCATCGATTATGATATAAATGAGACCTTGGTCATTTAAAATCTCAGCCTTCATAAATTTAAATATCGGTTTATCTTTCATTCTCAAAAGGAAATTGGTCCGACCGACGGCACTGATGTCAATCTCTCCAGACCAATCCCATTCTGTGGGTTTGTCTTCCGTTATGATGGTATAACGTATTTTTTTGCTTTTTTAGCGAAATTTGAAAAATTTTAAGAAAAAGTATATTAGTTTTTTTTTAGGTACGGCTTTTTATGATCATGCCATTTATAAGGCTCTCTGTCCTTTTCGACTATGACGAAACATTGATCGGTTCCTACTTGTTGTAGCCCCATTTTGACATCGAGCATGTTGACAAAGATATATCTAGGAGTGAAGCTCACGACTTTGGTGTAGATGTTAGTGGCATTATCTTTAAAATTTCATTACATTTAGTATATTTTAATGAAATAAAAAGTAAAAAAATACTCACCCACACAGATCAATTTGATTGACACCCCCAAATGCAAATATCCATCCTTGGTTTGGAATTCCACGGCTGTGTCTCCAATTGTTCCCAAAGGCACTTCCTTAGAACTGCATTGTTCATTGCCTTTCTCTTTGATCTCCACAGCGTCCAAATTCTCATTACACATAATCAAATCCATATTTCTTGGTTCTTCCTTCACACTTTTGCCTTGGCCTGCCAAAAGATACTTGCTTTTTTTGTTGGATTTCGCATCCTTTTCAACCCCGAAAAAAGTCAATTTGTATGTCGTTTCATTTATTATGTATCCTTTCAAGTAAAAGAAGAATTTTTTGGCTCCGATGAAACTTTCCACATGGAAAATATATACCACAGCGATGTTACCATCCCCATCCTTCATTTTAATTTCCCTTACGAATTCTGTATTAGGACTATACAACTTATGAGGCTCGCTCCAACCAAATCCGGCTAATCTTAAAGAAACCATGAATTTGGTTGATGTAGGCACATCATATTCATGACTTTCTTGTTGAGGGCTCAACTTGTAATATTTTGCAACGGGTAGGAAGGTCGATGAGATTTGCATTTCAAGATCTAAAGGCACACAATTCTTCACAAGATAAGGTGGGTCAATATATACAACCGTCTTGCCGAAACCACGACCCTCTTTTTCCACTGTGAACATTAGGAAACTATTAGTGAAAGCAGCAAAAGCGATGCCTTCAGTCTTTTTCTGAAGGTTCATCTTAATTTCATATGAATTATTAGTGTTGTTGTTCAGCAGCTTAGATAAGGAATATAGATCAGACCAGACACTTGCATCTTCATATTTGAGCCTCATATTCTTTTTCACCAGATCTATCGGAATTGGCACCCATGCATTTGGAGGTAACACCAATTCTAGAAAATTATCATTTTCAGTCATAATTTTTATAACGAGATTTTTCAATGATCGGTTTCTGAAAAGCAATTGCGAGGAAATCGTTATCAATCTTCGATTGGAACTGGTGTCCAAACCCACATCAGTGATCAAAAATAGCTGTTCTTCTGATTTCTTCTCAGTTTCCTTCAAAACATATCGTGTGGTCTTCACTCTTGTTAAATCAAGTCCGAGAATCGGATTATAATTCACGTGAGTCTTCTTCAAAGCCACTGAGATTTTTGTGTTCTCATTGTTGTCTATTGAAAACAATTGATCTCGATCTGATTCGATCTGTAAATTCATAGTTTCACCATTGTCTAATATATAGACCTTGCCTTCGTTTTTCCCTTGACCCATTTCTCTCTTCACTTCTAATTCATAGCCGGTTTCATTTTTTATTGAATAAGGTGACACATATTCTATTTCATCTTGATTTTGAGGGAGATTGCTTTGAGGTTTGGCCTTTTCTTCCTCTTCTTTCTTTTCCTCCTCTTTCTTTTCCTCCTCTTCATCTTCCTTCTTCTCCTCTTTGTTTTCATCTTCTAGAGCCAATTCCTTCTTATACCCCACCTTCGTAGCTTTTCCATCACTACTCATCAATTTCAAAGTCTTCATTAAAACACTCAACATCTGAGTAGAAACATTTATATTCAAAGGAGTATAATCATCAGTTAACATTTCCTCACCTTCTTTCTTTTCCTCGATTAAGTTACTACCTTTGCTGTTAATTTTGAGATCTAGACGAGGGTTTTGGAACGTGTTTGTGGTCAACTCTATCAAAAAATCAGCTTTTTCTATGATTGGCTCCCAACGCGACACTTGTGGGTTATAATAAGAGATATTTAGACTCAAAGGGGTCAACAAATTCATCATTAATATATTCTGTTTCAACATAATGTTCAAATCCTCTAGATTTATGTCAATCACTGGGATGAATGCGTCCCCTGCATCATTCACTATCACCAATTCAATATCTTTCGTGATAATCTCATATAATGTGTCACTGATTTTCATCACATCGCCCTTCTTTTTCGCATCCCCGACAATATCAACACTTTTCAATTCCTTTTTCTCTACTTTCTTCGGCTTAAAAAATATCAGCTTCTCTTTGTTTCTTTGAGCCTTGACCTCTTGTTGGACTTTGGAAATCGCACCTAAGAGTCTTTTTTTGCCTAGATCGGTTTTTTTGACGACTTCTTGCACAGGAGCTGCCGGAGCTGTCAATGCGATAGTTTTCTGTTGATAACCAACGATTATTTGGATGTTTCCGATATCTTGATAAGATATTCTGAAGACAGTTTTCTCTTTGATCTCAACTTTGTTCTTGCATTTATTGAAAAAAAGCTGTTGTTCGGTCCAGGCGAGGTAATTGTTCATGCAAAAGCTGAGGTTTAAAGGCAAGAGTATGTTTCTTTTCAGGATCTGATGCTGGCCTGTGATCATTTCCTCATAATGACAGATGAATAACTCGATATCTTTCAACCCAAGATCCAGATGAAAGGTTCTATTGAGTTCATATTCATTGAACCCCTCTTTTTTTTCCTTTTTCCTCTTTTCAGCTTCTTTCACTAAATAATCAATGCTTCTGGATCCTTGCATTTCCAATTCCATGCTTATATTCCCCCTTAAGGCCAAGGGTCTTTGATTCCCTGGACTAGAAATCAGCACCATAAGGTTATTGATGTCAATTTTAATGGCCATCTTCACAGGTTCTTGATTTATATCATAAGCCAAGACTACCACTTCCTTTTGATTGATGAATTTCTTGCCTACGGGCTCAGGAGGGGTCACACTATCATCCATAGTAGCAAATCCTGATAATGTCATCAACACCCCCGCATGGGCATTCACTCTTAATGTATTCAATTTGATATCAATGTCTTTGTTGCCAGAAGGAGACATAATTAAAAAGACTTTGAGGTTAATATCGGGATTTTTTTCATCAAAATCCTTAGACACGAATTCTGGCGTATATTCGGAAATCCGGCTCTGAAGAAATTGGGGAGTCAACTTTGATAATGAAAAATCATTGGAAAATTGGAAAGCTTTTGGTGGCATAAATTCGCCGAAAAGACAATGCTCCTGTTTTTCTTCGTAATAGTTTCCTTTGAGTTTTTCACCGTAAACCTCAAGATTCAATACATTGGACACGTTTTTTATAAAGATTATTCTCAGTCCATCAAAAACTATGCGTGCCAGGGGAGTTTTCACTTCATCTTTGCTTTTGAGTGGATTCATGATAAATATAGTGATGCCATCAATATCTAAGTTGAAGGATAGCTGTGGTTTTTTGTTGTTTTTCTCCTCCAGTTCCTTATTTTTCACTTCCTTTGGCTTCTGAACCAAGTTTTCTTGATCGTGAATATGGAATTTGTCCATTTGGTCATCATAAGAGATATTCGCGAAAAGGATCTTCATTATCAAGAGATAATCAATCTTATGGAGACTCAAGATTATTGGCAATATTCTGGATCTGATCCGTAAAGAGAAATCCATATCTTCCTCTTTATAACAATGTTGGTATTCATCGATGAAACAAGGTTTTTCTACTTCTAAGTTAAAATGAAAGGGTTTAGACATTTCAAACTTTTCTTCGCCACGGATCACTCTAATTCCCATATCTTTCATCCAGATTCTATAGAAATCACAATAAAGTGGTCTATCACCCTCTTTTCTTATTACTTTGCTTCGATCGTTCTTTATAGTTATCATCCCCAAATCAATCAGGAGATAATCTGTTGAATCTGGTGACGAATTTAAACAAATCAATGGTTTTTTGATTGTGATATCAAGGTTCATATTGGGTGCTTTCTCTATATTATGAAGGATCTTCTCTATAGATTTGCCTTCAAAAGGATCGATGATAGGGGCCTGTTTCCCAGAAGCCAGACTTTTATCAAAGATTTCAGGAGTGGTCAATACTCCTACTATCTGCACTAAAACATAATCTAATATTCTAAATATGGGCTGCATTGCGAAATCCACTTTCACTGAATTGACATTGATGATGGCCTCACTAGTGATATTCTTCTTTATTTTTGAGCACATCTCCTGATAGCTCATGAATTTCACATTGATCAATGCCTTTTCATTGGTGTTCAGGTCCAGACCAAGCAGTTCTCTTCTCTTTGATAACTTATGCTCGTTTTCTTCATGTAAAGTGTTCGGGTAGTTCGTCAGGTCGATTAATTGGAAATTCCCTAACTCTAACTCGAAATACATCTCCTGGAGCTTTAATTGTAATGTGACCCTGGTGTCTGAGATGTTGAGTTCTGCTATTGAGAGGAAATTTTTCCGATGCACCATATTCAGAGAGACTTTCTTCAGGAAGAGCTTTAAATTAAACACAATGATTTCTTCATCCATATCAGCTTTTGCCACTTCAAGTGTTTCTTGCGTTTTCAAACTTTGAACGGCTGGTGCCATTGCCTTTGTTTCCTCTTGTTTCACTTTGATGAAACTGAGCAGTTTTAACAAGGTATCAGGCTTAAAATTCAACAGAAAAGCACCCAACTCTATATCAAGATCAGTATCCACCTTCAGAGATTTATATTTGGGATGTTTTCTGTCAATATAATTGACTTTGACTGTGAGGAAATCGGCATTAGTGCTATTTGAATCAACTGCCACACATTGTAGGAAATAGTTCAGGCTCTCTTGTTGATAGATTCTCAAAGGGTCTATGATTTCAATCTTTCCCAAAGCAGCGGTCACCTCAAAACTACAGGCATATTGTCTCACGTTCACTCTGAAATTCTCAGACTTATAACAAAACCATGGTTTCTTCTGGTCCTCATCAAATAAAGTGATTTCTACGTGCTCAGATTGATACTCTAAGGTTAGCTTCAATTTCTCAGGATTTTCTAAAGGCACTGTCGCTTGTTTCCCAAGTCTTTTAGTCTCTTTTCTTTGAAGAGTTATGCTATCTTGGCATTTTGATATCAGATCCACCCAACTTTCTGTATTTTCCTTAGCATCACATGATAAATATAGGTTCCCATAACGATTCTCTATTTCGAAAGCGTTTTTCATACCCAATTCGCCATCATTCAGTCTTCTGATCACACAATTGCGAATGTATTGGTATTTTGATGGTTGCAGGTCCTTTGGCTTCTCGAAAAAATAAAGGTAGGACCCAGAAAGAACTGCTATATATTTCTCCCAAGTATGTTTAGCATGAGTTCGACGCCACATCTCACCAATCTTCTTAGAATTCGTCGTCAAAGCTGTCTTTTCAGTCTGTAACATCTCCATTGAGCCCTTCCCCTCACTAATTATCAAACAATCGGTGATTTTTAAGAGTTTCTGATAAATTTGAGGGGAAAAGTTCAAGGCAAAATGGCTAATTGAGGCCTTGATCACGAAATTCGGCTTATCTTTGACCATTTCCTCCACTGCCGATTTGAGAATATTGGCAGAAACCGATGTTATGAAACCTGGTATTACGGAAAAACTATCCTCAGGAAGCACAGGAGCCTCTGAATGTTCATAGGTCTTTATTAAACTTGTGACTGAGGAAAAATATTGCATTTTGAAGTCACTGAGCTGGACATCATACATATCATAGATCTTTTCTTCAGGGGTCACATCACTGCGAAGCAAGAAATCATTGGTCTTAACTTTTAAGGTTCCAAGATTAATCAACCAACATTCATTAGACGGGTCATTGTTAGATTGGAAGGGCACTATTATATAGGGTGATTCTAGGAGGACATTCAACTTCATACTGGTCTGACTTTGCATTACTTGGGTAAGACTTTTCTAGAATTTATGAGAAAAAAATGTGAAAATATGAAAATTATATGAAAATTGTAATTTTTCAATATTTTTAGGGTATTACCTTGGTGGCATCGTTCAATTTCTCAAGTTGTTGCCATGCTGCATCCTTTAATTCATCGTGCTCCAGCTTCACGTCGAAGAAATCGATCAACCTTTGTGTGGCGATCGGATTATACACCACCTTAGCTGATTTATTCACCAAAGTTATCTGAGTATCTGGTTGGATCTCACCTTCTGGACAATCATTGGGATGCTTCTCGAACTTCAAGTTCAAAAACGCATCATCTTTCTTCACAACAATCTCGTTTTTTTTCAGGAAGCTAGTCTTTATACTATTTTTACTTCCCTTATACTTTGTGATCATATCAATATCAAATTCCATCACTTTGAGTCCAAACTCCATATTTTTCTCACCTCTTTGTAACATGATTGCCTTCATGCCCTCGAATTGGAACTGGACCCCTGCCTCATCACCATCATTGGAAATGTCACTCAGGGTTATTGACCCCCCTTCCAATTTGAAATCCAATTGGAACCATGCATAATCGTTAGGCCTCAATACATTGGCCTCTTTCATGGCGTCATCAGAAAAATGATCCTCGAAAAACTTATCCCATTCGTTTTTCTCTTCACTGGTAATCTCCACCTTCTCTGAAGACCCACCAAACCAGCCTCCTAGCCATCCTTTCGCATCCTTCTGTTTCTTTTGTTCAATTTCCATTAATTTCTGATCTTTTTGTATGTTCTTGGCCACATTCTTGACCCAAGGGAAGATATCTTCTATGGGTTCTGCTGTTAAAATGTCTTGAAATTGCTGTTTTTCATCTGGGGTTAGGACATCCATGCTCTTTATTTCTGAACGTTGGTATTTATCGAAGATAAGAACGAAATCCTTCTCATGTCGGGCCTTATCTTGTTCGGACACTATGCTAGCTGACTTCCTTTTTTCCATTAATTTCGTATGATAAACATTGAACAAATCAATGAGATGGATGATTTCTTGCAATTGGGATTTCTGCAGGTTAGTATGAATTGCTGCTAGTTCTATATCTACTAGGAACTCAGGACTATCGAATTGCTCAATGGCACTTGTTTTTTGCATTAATTTGATCCCAGCGTTGATTGAAAGGATCTCACTTGTTTTGGGCTCTTTGTCTTCGGGTCGTTTTATCAGATCAGTCATTGAAATGAGGATTTCATTGTTAGTTTTCGATGATAATTGATTTTTCTCATTCGAGTTCCAATAAATGCAAAACGAACTCAATTTAAGAAGCTTGTTCATCGGTTTATCTTTGTTCTTTGGGTCCGTGCGGTCGAAAAATGCCTTTTCCCACTTCGTGTCAGTTGTGTAAATGTCTAACCTATCTAACGTCAGCCCCCAACTATACTTCATTTCATCATGGAGACCCTCAATGCCTTCATTTTCAAACCGCACATGGATGCTCTTTATAGTTACCTGCAGGTTATCAACTATCCTAAGCTTCAACTTCTCGAAATACCCAGCTTGTTGTTCGGGACTCTTGTTTTGTCCACTTTCCATGAGAGATTTCTCTTTCTCTATGAACTTTTGGATGCAGGTCTTGACATAATTCTCAATAAGTTCGAGCTTTTTCATGATGGTGTTGTAATCCACGAATTTCCATTCATTTTGTTGCTTGGCACCGATTATGATATAAACCTTCTCCAATAATACCTCAACAGGGGATGAAGATAAACTGCTCCATGGAACTTGAAGAGAAAGTTTGCCGATGGAGGAAAATTTGAGCGATATGGGAATTTCAAACATTTCGAGCACCTCCGGCTTGATTGAAACGTTTTCTATAACCACGTTACCACTCCAAACACCAAGCTTAAGGTTCTGGGAGTTAAGCCCTTGGACGAATTTTCCAAGGAATTTTTGAAGAATTTGTTCTAGTAGGGATTCAAACATTTATTGAAATTTTATTTAGGTTTTAATTTGAAATTTGATAGTATTAATAAGGCAGACGTTTTGATCACCGGAGAGAAAACAATTTTTGCTACTTCGAAAAAATTTGAAATTTTTAGTGTTTTCTTTAATTAGAAATAAAACATGAAAACTGTTGAAAACATCATTTTTTTAAATTAGCTATATATGAAACTTTCCGAACAAATTCCAAAAGAAGGATTTTATTAAAAAGATGATGAAAAAATCATCCCACGCTAAGAATGACTTAGTGATTTACGCAGCAGCTCTTCAGGATCATTATTCTCGCCACCTGACCAAAAATGTGCAAAAATTGTTGAAACTTCCGCCTATCATATCCAAGACATCCAAAGCACTAATATCCCAAAGCATAAAAAGTAATGCTCTGAGTGATCCTGATTATATGAAATTGCAAAAATTTCAAAGCAAATTGACCCTAGCCCAAAAATTAGGACTTATCCCGTCTCCCCCTCAGCCTTTGACTATTGATTCATGGAATTTGATAGAAGATCAGGCCCGTAAAAGAAAAGAAGGAGAGGGGTTTTGTCCTATATGTTTAGAGGAATTTAAAGGTCTTGATCAGATAATCTTGAGCTGTTCTCATATGTTTCATAAAAACTGCTTGGTGAGTTGTGAAAGGCTTTGTAAGATAAAAATGTGTCCAATCTGCAGAAAACAAGATTATGATAAAAAGGACACTGATCAAGGCTTTATGTTTTATCGAGTGAAATGTACGGTGAAAATACAAAAAATCATCAGGGGCTATTTAGTGAGGAAAAAGTTCTTCGAGATGTTGATCCCAAAGCAAAAAGAATTGGTTTCGAAGCTATTAAAAAGGAGCCTGATGTCTTATAAATTGAAGAATATAGGGAAAAGAATAGATAAGAGTCAAAGTAAAAAAAATAAGGTTTCTGACGAATTTCTTGGTAGAATGGAAAAAGGTGTCCAGGAGAAAACCTTAATGATTTATAATGACTTGCATGAGTTACAAGACATTCATGAAAAAAGACAGGAAAACCAAGAAAAGGTGTTAGAGATTGTCTGGAGACAATATGAATCCAATTTGAAAAATGAAAAAATTAAATGTCAGGATCATGATCATGAGAATATAATAAAGGAATGGGGGGAGATCAAGAGAAAAGGGATTGAAAGATGCGGTGAGGATTGTGCGATTTGTTTGAATAAACTGTTCCAAAACAAGAAACCTTTGTATTTGTTGAGCTGTAGCCATATATTCCATACCCATTGCATTGAGGCCTTGGAAAGGTATGACATTCAGGAAAAGAAGAAATGCCCAATTTGTAGGGAAACCTATCAAAAAATGAGTTTTATTAATCAGAAACAAAAGTTTTGTAATTTTAAATAAATGGTTTTTAAAATGAAATTTCTTTGATTTTATTAATTCCAATTTTATTTTTTTTTAAATTATTTTTTTGAAGAATTGATCCCTGTAAAAAAAACTATAACTTTTTGAATTTCATAACCTTTTTGGCAATATGGTTTTGGTTAATTGTTCTTTATTTTGTTGGCTTATGAGTTTCCAGATTTGATAAAAACCGACACTTTCTAGGTTTCGGAATACAAAAGAGCTCAGGGAACCAAACACCTCAGATTTCAAGTGGAAAACTCAGATGAAAGAAACAAACACTTGGACTTCCTTTGGAAGATGATATTAGTGAGCTTTTGCATGAAAAACAAAGAGAAATAGGAAGTAAAGAAGTATGAAAATAAGAAGTTTTTATTTTGTGATGGAATATTTTTAATTTTTAAGGGAATATTCCTGAAATTCTAAATGGAACAAAAATTAATTTGAATTTACTCTTAATATTTAGAAAATTCGGCGTCCAATATTTGAAAATTAATCAACTTGGTGACTCCTTCATCCTCAAATTCATCATATTTTTGAAGGAAAAGCTCTTCAATTTTTTGACATTTTTCATCTTTCCTTTCCAATTCACTAAAAATTGAATCAAACATCTCCTGA
>Ga0302186_10002293_pt1 | contig 14873 bp, 18 predicted proteins | sample II_Bog_E1_2_FD_198782 | JGI IMG/M metagenome (GOLD analysis project Ga0302186, IMG submission 198782) | Peat permafrost microbial communities from Stordalen Mire near Abisko, Sweden - II_Bog_E1_1 | ecosystem: Environmental > Terrestrial > Soil > Wetlands > Peat | place: Sweden: Abisko... | reverse complement strand
AAAACGGAGAATGTTGACAATATTGCCAGGCAATTCTCTTTTAATAGGTCGTTGCAAATATCTGTTGGCGACATTGATTTGAATCCAATTCTTAAAATTGATTTGATAACGGGGTGGATTTCCTAATATGGTTTCTGTTTTTGGATCCTTCAAATACATCTGATATTGTTGCTCTAGGAAATGATTATCTCCTTCATCATATGGACTCCATGTTGCGTTGGCAGGTGATGAAAAAGGATTCGGATCGGATCTCCAGAAGAATTTAAAGGATTCTTTTTGCCTTTCCTGACTTTGATCGTTTCCCATTTCCTTTAGACTTTGATCTTGGTTTTAACTTTGATTATTATCTATTTAAGTAAATTTGATTTGTTTTATAGATATCAACAGAAATTTGAGATAAAACAAAAATTCTTAATTATTTATATAATTAAAAAAAAAAAATCGATTATTTTGTATTTTTTTTTTTGACAACCGTTTTTGAAATTCAAAAAAAAAAATTACTAAAAAAATCATTTAGTTTATCCTAAAAACAAGTTTGAATTATTATTTATTATTTAATTTATTTTTGATAATTTTTTTAATAATTTTACATGGGTTCTTTGCTTCTGGAAATAGGTCAATGCGGAATCCAAATAGGTTTTCAGCTTCTTGAAAACCTTCAAACGATGGATTATTACGAGAATAATTATTTATTCCGAAATGAGCAAAACGTCGCCCATTCTATTCTTATTGACACCGAGCCAAAAGTTTTGAAGCCTGCTTTAGAAAACCGGAAAAAATATTCATTTTTAGATGCTAAAAATATCATTTATCAACAAAGTGGTCGAGGTAATAATTGGACACTCGGTTATTATGATTCTAAAAAACTAATGCTTCGGAAAAAATCCCAAAATATACAAAAACCTCCAAATCCCAATCCAGAAAACCATGAAATTTTCCAAGAGGATTTCTTGCATTGTGACAAATATATGAAAGAAAATACATATTTATTGGAAACTGCATCCGAGATGATTAGGAAGGAGATTGAGAAAATCGACTATTATTTATCAACTATGATGATATATAGTTTGGGTGGTGGCACAGGATCTGGATTTGGTTCAAGATTATTAGAAGAAATGAAAGATGATTATGGGGGAAATTATATTTATAATATAGTGGTTTTTCCTTCAAAAATCGGGGAATCTCCTTTGCAACATTATAATTGTTTGCTTTCATTAGCAAAATTACAGGAATTTTCTGACGCTGTTATTTATTTCCAAAATGATAAAATCAATAATTATTTGAGTTATTCATTGGGCAAGAAATCAACCGAAAGTCTAGTCAATGTCACAAATATTAATGAATATATAGTTTCTTTATTGAGCTCTCTTTTAAAGATAAATGATTGCAATTTGGATAGGTTTTATAATGATATTCTTTCAGAATTGACTCCTTTGAATGATCTTAAATATTTAGAACTTTTCGGAACTCCCTTTCAATTTAATAGACAAAACAATGTCGGACCTGAAAGTAATTGGGAAAGTATAATAAATAGCTGCTTGAATCAAGTCAATGTTGAGGAAGCAGAATCTTCGGGAATAGAAAAATCCAAGGAAGATTCAAAATATAAAGGATCTTATAATGATCAAGCAAAAAACAAAAATAACTTTCAAACAATAGCTTCTTATACTCTTTGCAAATCAGATGATATTGATAAAAGCTTGATAAATAATCCGATGATTTTGAGATATTTGGAAAGAAAAATGAATTCTACTTTAAATCCAATTTCATGGAACCCAGAAGCAATTAATATAGAATATTTGAAAGAAAAACATGAAAAAGTGCTCAGAGGGAAAAACATGTTGATGCTCGCAAATAGGACAAGTTTTGGAGAAATTTTAAAGGAAATAAATAACATCGCTTATTCAAAATTTAAGGCTAAGGCCTATTTACATTGGTATTATAAATATGGTTTGACACAAGAGGATTTTGAAATATGTTTTAATATTATCGATAATGTCATCGAGAGTTATTCAGAGGCGGTTTATTAATATATAAAACTAATAATTATAAACGAAAAAAATTAATTTTTAGTGTTTTTTAAAAATTTTTTTTTTTTTTTTTTTTTTTTTTTTAAATTCAAATATTTCGTTAATTTTAACAATAATATTCAAAGGCATTGCATCATTGATAATATTATGCGTCCCGCAAATTTTCAAATTCTGCAATGTATCTTTAATCATATTATTAATATCGAATGATATTATTAATCCTAATAATATTATCTTCCAAAAAATTCAAAATTCACCCGACAACACCTGAGCCCTCTTTTGTAAATGTTGCGTTCATTTATAATCCTATCCATATTCCTTCCATTCCTCTCATGCCAACGTTCATTTCTCGCTTCTGACGCTCCTAAATGTCGAGCCCTATGCCTCGAGGGAGGTGGAGATGCAGGTTCCTGGCAAGCTGGAGTTCTTTCTGGCTTCATTAAAAACCTTCCTGCATCTGAGGTTCAATATGATGTCATTAGTGGCATTTCTGTCGGATCCTTAAATGGACTTTTTGTCTCTACTTATGCAAAAGGAGATGAAATTAACATGATTGAGAATCTGTTGACTTTATGGAGAGGATTAAGGAAGGAGAATGTATATAAGCCATGGCATGGATGGTATGTGATGATGGTAGAGGCTTTTTTCAATCAACCGAGTTTGTTCGACAATTCGCCATTAAAGGAAACAATGGATGAATATGTGAAGGGGAAGACCATTCAAAGGAAGATTTCGATTGGAGTGACTGATGCGACTAATGCTGATGTGCTAACCTTTGATTTGGATACTCTGCCGATGGAAAATGTCACACAATTGATTTTAGATTCAACCTCAATGCCTGCAGTTTTTCCCTACCAAACATCCAATGAGTTGATCCTTATGGATGGAGGGGTTATGATCAACATTGATGTCCATAGTGCTGTGAGAAGATGCAAAGAATTGGGCTTTGAAGACAAAGATATCGTTATAGATGCGATATTACCTACAGGAGCTAGCATTGATAAAATTTACTCAAATGTCACTTATACAGGATATGATATGTATAAGAGATATAAACAGATCCTTGAGTATAGAGCCGCCTTAGACGATATAATTCACGCATTAAATGATTTCCCAAATGTGGATTTCAGATATATTGTCTTTCCTTTGGAATCGATTCCAAGCTTTACTGTCCCAATATTCTTTGATAAGGATTCCATTGAACAAATGATTAGTTTGGGAGAACAGGACGCAAAAAAGGTCATTGAAAGCAAGACTCCAATTGGAATCAATGATCTTATACAAAGGAGATACAAAAGAAAGGCTAATGCTTTCGTTTAAAACTAATAATATCCATTTTTTGAATAAATCCTGTTCTTAAAATAGATCTACTTCAAAAGAATGAAAAATTAAAAACTAACGACTCTTTTTTTTTTTAATTTCGAAAAAATTAAAAACAAAATTTATTAATTTTTCATGAAAATTTGGTCTACTTTAAAAAAAATACAAATTCAAATAATATATATTTGTTTTCATATTAAAATGATTCTCGATATTATTACATATCTGAAGGGACACTTACGTTAATCATGAACAAAAGAAAACCATAAAAGGGGCAGATAATCCATAAAACAACTATTAATATCCAAGCAGAAAGAATATTATAATAATTGATTAAAACAATCCCAATTTCAAACAAAATCATATAAAGCATAAACTCTTTAAGTGGGTTTGCAATATAACAAGATATCTTATGCAAACCCGTTGCAAAAATCATAAGAAAAACAAATTAGAATGCTATTGTAGGAATGATATAATATAATGGCATTGCAGCCGATAATTTGAGAGAAAGCAGAAACATTAAGGAAAAAATTATAGACTTTAAAACAATTTCAACTTGCCGATCAGAGAAATAAGCTTGCAAATTTTTGATTATATGTTTCATGGATTTATTTGGGTCCTTTGAGCTTATTATAAAAGACAAGAAATTTCTAAAATAACACTAAAAAAATAAAAATTCAAAATTAATGCTTAAAATTCGATTTTTTCTATAAAAATTAGCTTTTAATTATTTTTATTAAATATCAGAAATGGATTTGGTTTTTCTCTCTGTTGCATCCACCAAGCATCTAAACCCAACTGTTCCTGCCTCATAAGAATCATCCATTATTAAATATCTATTATGTTGGTTTAGTTTCAAAGCATGAGGATAATACCATCCACTTCCTTCTGGATAATAATAAGATCCTCCTTTCACAACAACAGTTCTTTGATGTTCATCTTCGAAGGAATCAGTCCATTGCCAAACATTTCCTACTAAATCATAAACTCCAAAGCAACTTCGGCCCATTGGATGATCATTAACAGCATTTGGTGGTGGCAAATCGTTTCCTCTGTGAGTTTTTGGAATATATGTTGAATTAGGCTCATCATTTCCCCAAGGATATATGAATGAATAGTTGTTGCCATGGCCTGAATATTGCCATTCATAAGTATGGGGTAGTCTTTTCTTATAAAATCTACAAAACGATTGGGCTTCCCTTGGAGAAATCCACGTGACAGGCACATCATCAAGAGTTTTATCATAATCTTTTTTGTCTTCGTTCCAAAATAACAAATAATTTGTCTGATCTTTTGGTGTGTAACCAGATTCTTTCAGGTATTTTTTCCATTGTTTGTTGGTTACAGGGTACTTATCTATATAAAATGTAGGGATAGATAAGAGTTGAAGATGTGAACGTTGGGGTTGTGTTTCCAAGGGAATTGAACATCGACACCTGAATCATCTGGACCTTCAATTTCCAATCCTGTCGAATTAAAAAGGAATTTTCCCTCAGGAATCAACACCATATCTTGAGGAATTTCTAAGGGGAGAGGCGTGTTTTGTTCTTCAATCATTTTTTGAGGCAACAGGTTCCAAGAATTGCTTAGATTTTTGAGAGGAATCGAAGTTAAATTTTTCATTTCATTCAAAAATTCTTGAGAAGGAAGTTTAGAATCCTCAAACGAAATCAACAAACAAGCGAAACCAAAAGTTTCTATCTCCATTGAAAGAAGACTTGTTTCTGGTACAGATGCCCAGATTTCCCCTCTATAACAATCAGTGATGATGATATCATTTAAACTTCTACCATTAATAGCATAATTAATATCAATTATTGGGTTTCCTTTTTCTTTCCTCACATCTTTGCCACTTCTATTTATAATATAATCAAAATTCTATTTTTTTCTCTCCAAACACTCGCAAAAATATCTTCGATTTTCGTGGGATAAAATGGCAACCAATCTTCACTTTGCATTAAATCACTAAAATATCTCATGACCAAACTCCAGCTCTTCTAATTTGTTCTCCTCACATCTCAGTCACTCCGTTCCAAATCCCGAAGATATTTTCCCAACTCACATATCCAACACCATTAAACAAAGAAAACAAAACATCCATCGTCTTATTCTTATACCTTCTATGCACTTGATGAGTCATTCTTCGCGGCTCTAACCATTTGAAGACATCAATACATGGCTGTTTTCCATTCATACCAATCTTCTCCCCATGCTGATAATGTCCAATTCATTGAATCGAATGATCCACCACCTTCAGGTTCTAAAACCGAATGGGTCACATTAAAGAGATTTTCATCCATTTCTCCCTTTGTGTCACCAAAAACACCATCAGCATCGATTTCCTTTAAAATGTTATGAAGAATTTCGCCGTCAGAAATTTTGACTCTACGAGTGCCTGTATCCCAAGGATTATAAGGAAGGTAAAATCGGATGTTTTTGGAATGAAATTGTTGAACTAAAGAGCTCAAAGCTTTCAATCCTCCTGGAACACTCGCAAGCCAATCGAATTGATTTCTATTGTCTATGCCCATATTAGGATAGGCTGGCCAGAATAGAACTGAATCAATTTGTCCACATCGGGTTTGAATATCAGAGATGAATTTGTCTAAAGTGAATTTGTTGGAAGTTGAGTTGTAGAGGAAAAGATCGGTTGCTTGAATTTGAGGGGAAATATAATTGCTTCGAGTCCATTTGAATTCATTGTTGTCATAAAATGGATTTTTATAGGAAATATTTTGCAATAATTGAGATTTCCATGATTGCGCTTCTGAAAACCAAGCGAGCCATGCTTTTTCATTGTTTTGTTGAGAAGGACCGAAAAATAGCTTCGATAAGCCTTCAGTGCTCGCAGGACAATAAATTGGAAAGCTTTCACAGACGAAAAAACAAAGAAAATTCAGAAAGAACAAGAAAAACATATTGAAAATGAAATAAATAAAATAATTTTTCTTTTTTAATCATTAAAAAAAAACTTGTTTTCTTTTTGAAAATTTTATTTTTCCAAAAAAAAAAAATATCACCCCAAATCTCTCAAGAATCTATCTTATATATTTTAGTCGAAAAACCACGCATGCCAATCCAAAGGATTTGCTATCAAGCAGTGAGCTTCAAATCCCAAATCCCAGCAATATTGTCTATTTCTCCCATCCTTTAATACTTTTTCCTCATCATTTTTGGCCCTTTGTCGTAAATATCTCACATCTAGCACTCTTTGATCCTCTTTATTAAGTTTTTCCTCATCTATGTCATCCCTTTGCATTTCTCTTGCCTCGAATAAAATCACAGCTTCTTCTATTTCACTCCTTTTCTCATATAACATATCCCACCATAAATATTGATTCGGAGGGTCTTCGAACATGTTTTCGAGCAGATTTTTCCAGAAATAAGGCCTTGGAGACTTTTCTATTGTTATTTCAATAGTCCCCATTTCTCGTCTAGACCAAAAAGTATATTTTGAATCAGGAACCAAGTTTTTATAAGTTCTCATATACAATTCGAATTTAACTGGGAGATCACCTTCTAAAGCAATCCCTGTGAGCATAATTTCGTAATTTGTTATTGTGACATTGATTCGAAAAATCTCCATAAAACCCGGAGTATCAATTTTCGGGGAGAATTTCACCTTCAAATATAATAAATTCATGTCCTGAGCCCATAAATAACATGGATGGATCCTGTTAATTTTTTATTTTATGGTGTTTTTTATGAATATTGATAAAAGAGGGAAAAATTAGTTAATTTAATTACACATTCAAGAAAATGGATTGTTGAGGCAATGCGAAAACTAAACGTTCGAAAATGGGTAAAAACTTTGAATTTAGTTTTTTTCGAGCATCGAGAAAAGTCATATAAAGATCTATGTTATTGGGATTGTAATAATTCGTGATCAGATATTCAGAAAGGTTATGCCATCCATTTCGAATACCATGATAAATCACTCTAAATACATTATGGATTGTTTTTTTAATCCTTAGTTTTTTCAAATACCTTCTTCCAATCAATGCATTTTCTATTGATTTCTCTTTAAAGAACTTCAAAGCGGCCTGTTCATCTTGAAATTCCAACATTTCCGTTTCCAAGGCTGTTTCATTGAATTTCGGATATGAACTATTTCCGAAAGTCGGGTCAAAAAAACATTGAGAACATAAAGGCAACACAATACACAGAAGAATTTTCAAGGATTTCATTTTTTTGTTTGTTTTACGAAAATTCAAACAATTACTTAATACTTAATATATAATTTATTTATTTATTTATTTATTCAATTCTTGTTCGGCATAAATCCTATTTAAAGCCAATTGATTCTTGACCTGTTCCCCTAATAAATGACCTTCTACTTCCAATTCCACCAAAGTCTCAAGACAAAACACCAATTTCCAAATATCACTTTCCTCGAAATTCAAATTATGCCCCATATTCAAATATCTCAACCGAGGAAGTTTGAACAAAATCAACAAAACAATTGTTTCTTTGTCCAGAAAATTACAAGAATCCATATTCAAAAATTCCAATTTTCTGAGTTTATTCGGCGCTGAATTCAAAAAGCTACGCAAACCCTCATTTTTCACTTTTGTCATGGAAACATTGAGTTTTTTCAAAAGCAACAATTCTTTTATCTTAAAGAAGTTATTCATTGATAATTGAGGATTATCCGAAATTTCCAGGATTTCTAATTTTTGTGAAAGCGAAGGCAAATTATCAACAAAACGGTCAGACAAGGAATGGCAACCTGAAAGATTCAGACTTTTTAAATTCTTGCAATTTTTGAGGATTTCAAAGAGGTTTTCGTCTTTGAGGAAACTAGATAATTTTAAATAAATTTCAAATAAATAATTTCAAATAAATAATTTAAAATAAATGAATTTCAAAAAAAGAATTTCAAATAAAGAATTTCAAATAAAGAATTTCAAATAAATGAATTTCAAATAAAGAATTTCAAAAGAATGAATTTTCAAAAGAATGAATTTTCAAATGAATGAATTTCAAATAAATAAATAAATTTCAAATAAATAAATTTCAAATAAATTTCAAAAAATTGCATTAAAGAAAAACATTTTACTTGTTTTTGCAAATCGAGAGATTTTGTAAATTTGAGCATTTACAAATACTTTCAAACGATTTGTCAGTAATTAATTGGCAGGACACTAAAGAAATGAACATCAACGAATATTGTGAAGATTCGCAAATATCCACGACTTCTTTATCAGTGATAAACAAGGCCAATCCTTTCGTTCTCGGTTCAATCGAGAATTCTTCAAATAAATTGCCTTTTTTCTGTCTGTTTTTCGCCAAGGTTGTTGATAATTTCGTCCTTTTTATAAAGGCTTCCAATTTCTTCCCAATTAAAATACTCTTCATTTTTCGAATATGGCACATTCTTGATGATTTTTCGAAAACCTTCTTGATTTCTTTAGCTGTGGTAAATGTATTGAAATTGAATTTCCCTAGGAAATCATAAGAAAACCAAATAGAATTGAAACATTTCTGATAATATTTGTTCACACAAGCCAATTTCGCATTATCTTTAATAGTCAAAAATTGCATGATCCGCAAAACCAAGTCCTTAGGCAAAGCCGACCAAGGCGAAAGATCAGTTTTCTGATCTTTTTTCAACCATTTTATCAACAAATTCGTTTTAAAAGGCGATTTAGAAAAATCAGACATAGGCTTCAAAGGTTTTTCCTTTTGAACTTCAGGTGTTTTTTCTAAGGAATTCTCTTTTTTTTCCATTTGAAAAAAGTCGAAAAGTGTTTTTTTCTGATTATTTTCCTTGGTTTTTTCAGTTTGAAAAAACATCTTGTTTTCTTTAGGAAAAATGAAGAAATTTGAGTTCTTTTTCACGGTAGGAAAGAAGTTATTAAGTGTGGATTGAGCCATTTTAATTCTTTTAGAAAAAAAGTCGAGGAAATTAAGAGGTTTTCTAGCTTTAATTTATATATTATATAAAACAGAGGAATTTAAATTTCGCGAAATCAGCCAATGAAATCGCAGTTTTTCATCAGATCGCAATGTTGGATTTCCCTGAGAAAAAGGTCCCAATATGTAACAAAGCCTTTGTTTTCATAATCGCATTGTTTTATTTTCTCCTGAGTGTTTTCCTCAATAATCAAGAAATCTTGATTAATAGATAAAAAATCCCATGTTTTCCTTAAATTCATGAAGTTTCTTGTGATATTTTCAGGGAAAATAGCAGAAAACATCAGCCCGATTTCGTTGATTTCTAATAAGCCATCGGATTTCAAATCACAGAAATTAAAGAGTCTATTAAGGAAAATATCAGCGTAATTTACGTTTTTTTTGGAAAGTTTATAACGGAAATAGGAATTCGAGATTTTCGTGAGGTCTTTCTCATCGAATAATTCTGAAATCATTAGTTCGTAATCTTTTTCCTTGAGAAATCTATGGATTTCCTTAATAAAAGAATGTTCTTTCTTTAATTTGGCTTTGATTTTCTCTTTAAATTGAGAGATGTTGTTCAATTTCATCTTAGGCGTCTCATAAACAGAAAAAAACTGTGAGAAATCAGACATTTTAGTTGAAATTTCTGAAGTAAATTGTTTTAATTGAGGAGATTGTTCAATTTTGGCTTGAAAGAAGTCCTGGTTATTATTTGTTTCTAAATCTGTTAAAGTTATAAAGACATTTCTCGTCTTTCTCATGATTTTCTCCTGTTTTGGCACCTCCTTCAACATATTTTCTTTATTTTCCTTCAAAATCATGGGTTTTTTCTTGAAATTCAATAGAAATTTCTTTATTTCTTTTTCAATCCCATGATTTCCCTTGTTTTTTCCCTTTAGTAAGAGAAATTCCAATGAAGGATTGGAATTCCTTAATTCTTTCCTCAAGACTTTCCTTTCTTCTTTATCAAGGAAAAACATGCCTTTTTCTAATAAGGCTTGCATTTCATGAAACTCTGTGTTTTTATAGCTTGAAAGGAGATTACTTGATATTGATTCTTGAGAACTTGAGACGCTTCTGAAGGATTTACTCTGGAAATTTGCAGACATTTATTGTTTTTTATGAATTTTGCTGTTAAATTAACGAAAAGAAAAAGAAAAAATGATTTTCTGTCTCTTTTTTCTCTTAATTTATTAATAAATTAAAGCTATTTCTTTTCCACAACAGGGATTTCCTTTTGTTTTTCCTGATTTAGTCTCAAATTCTGATTATAAATCCTCGCGATATTCACTTCACAGGTCGTGATTTGATCCTTCAAAAACAACAAATCTTCTTCGAAAGTCCTCAAATTTCCTTGAGCATTTTCAAGGTTTTTCTTCAATAAAACCTTCGCATCATTCAAAGGAAATTCCACTAAAGTGTTCGCTCCTAACCAAAGACTCACTTTCTCCACATTTTTATCCACACGGCCTTTAGCCCAAATAGTGTCCGTCAATAGGAAATCCACCAAAAGATCATCGTCTAAAGATTTTCAAAGAATTTTTATTTATGAACATTTAATAATTTTGCCTCTTTTCTTCTCGAAACATGTGATAATGTCGATTGCTTTTTGAATTTCGGGGATCTTTGATACCATGGTCAATTTGGATTTCTGGATCTGTTTTTCCATGATTTTATATTTGCTAAAAAGATTAAAAATTAGGGGTTTTCCTTTACGGTTCTTATAAAAAACCCATAGGTTTCTTGCAAAGTGTCCATGATCTTCTCATATCCGAACTTGACCATATATTCCTCGACATTCTCGATAAAGATCGCCTGAGGAATCTTCTTCGGATTAGAAGAATTCGGCATCGTGGTTTGTAGATCTGAGCTCATTTTTTTCAAATTTTTTAGATTTTTAATTGGATTTTTCGTTTTTCAATGGAAATTAAAGGTTTTTATTTTTTTTTATTTCTTCATTTTTTCAAATCCATCACAATTTCACATGTTTCAAATCCGAGCTATTTTCAATGCATTTGCAAGCGACAGTCAAAGAATGGACTAGTTCAGTCAATTCTTCCAATCCGCATTTAAATTCCACAGGCACTAGCTCGTTTTTCTCATTCAAAACCTTCAATTTGATCCGATATTGATCTCTATTTATCTTGTTGAGGTATTTCGAACTCAAGATATATTCATTTCTCCATTCAACATCCATCAATCTGCTTAAATTCACACTAGAATCGAATTTATTTGCCACGTTTTCATTGTCTTTGTTATTGATGAATTCAAGGAATTTGTTATGTTTTTCAAGAAAACCTTCGATTTGATTAGAATTCAAACCAATTTCCTTCAAGAAAAATTGGATTTCCTGTTCTATGAAGTTTTTCCTTTGAAATTCAATTATTAATAAGAGAAGACTATTAAAAGTTTCGGTTATAAAGTTTATCTCCTGAGAATCTGTGAGGTTTTTCTTAAGGCCATCTAATAATTTGGTGTTGTTTTGATCCTCGATCAAATTTATATAACAACATTTCAAGATTTTATCCAAACTTCCTGCAAAAAGCTTATGATTTATTAAAGTTAATAGTTCCGCCCTTAAACTTTCCTCAATTTTATTCATTTTTTTCTGTTTTTTTTGTCAATAAAAATTTTATAATTTTTCGAAAAAATGAAAAATAAAACAACATTTGATATTTTTTTTTAAATGAAAATTTGTCTTAAAAATAAATTATCATATATATATAATTATATATATACATCATTAAAAAATGCAAAATCTTCCCAAATCCGCAAAAGCGATCGTCATCGGTGGAGGTGTGATCGGTGCTTCCACAGCCTACCATCTTTCTTTGCATCCCTCTTTTCGTGATACCATCCTTTTGGAACAAGGATCCCTAACTTGTGGGACCACCTGGCATGCTGCAGGTTTAATTGGTCAAATGAGAAGCACATCAGCAGAAATCGAATTAAGTAAATATGGTTGCGATATGTTAGATTCTCTTGAAGATCAAGGTTATGCGACAGGTTGGTTGCGTTGCGGGTCTTTATCGCTTTCAAGTTCCCCTGAAAGAATGATCCATTTGAAAAGGAATCTTTCAAGAGCCAAGGCTTTTAATATCGATGCTGAACTTTTAAGTCCTGAAGAAGCTGCTAGTAAATGGCCATATTTTGATAAAACAGGAGTTGATGGAGCTTTATGGCTTCCGAATGATGGATCTGCAGTTTCGACTGATGTCACAATGGCTTTATCTCAAGCCGCTAAGAAAAATGGTGTGCGTATATTCGAAAACACTCAAGTAACAGGCCTTTTAACATCGAATTCCCTTTCTAAAAATACGAAATCCATCATTGGTGTAAAAATCAATGATTCAATCTCAATAAACGCTGATGTAGTGATAATGTGCACTGGTTTATGGAGTCCTCATCTTCATGATTCCTTAGTGATTCCCTTACAACCATGTTATCATATGTATGTTATCTCAGAAGCCTGTGGTGTTTTAAAGGAATTACCAATACTTCGAGATCTCGATGGGTTAATCTATGCTAGAGAATGGTCTGGAGGCTTATGTGTAGGTGGTTTCGAGCTTAAAGCGAAGCCTTGTTTCGTGGATGAAAAGCCAGGGAAGCTTTTATATCATCTGTTTCCTGAAGATTGGGAGCATTTTGAACCGATATTGAAAAATGCTTTGGCTAGGATTCCCTTTATGCGAAGTTCTGGAATCAGACAATTTATCAATGGTCCAGAAAGTTTCACGATTGATAATGCTTATATTATGGGCGAGGCTCCTGAAATCAAGGGATTATATATATCAGCAGGGTTTAATAGCTCAGGGATTGCGAGTAGTGGAGGTGCAGGACTTGCTCTTTCTGAAATGATTGTTAATGGAGGGAAGAGTATTAGAGATCTTTGGACTGTAGATCCTAGGAGATTTGCGAGATTTATGAAGAATTCAAGGTTTTTGCAGGAAAGAGTATCAGAAACCTTAGGCTTTCATTATTCGATTCCTTGGCCTTTGAGAGATTTCAAAACTGGAAGAGGGATTCGAAGATCTGCGTTATATGAGAATTTAAAAAGAAAAGGCGGTTTTTTTGGAACGAAATTCGGTTGGGAACGAGTGAACGTGTTTTTAGAGAAGGGGTTTGATATGGAGCTTGCAATGAAATCCTGGATTTTGAATGAGGGTTTGAATGCTAGAATAAAACAAGAACATCTGAATACTAGGGAAAATGTTTCGATTTTCGATCAAACGAGTTTCGCGAAATATTTGGTTCAAGGAGAAGATTCCCAAGCCTTGCTTCAATATATCCTATGCAATGATATGGAGGTTCCAGTGAATAAAATAGTTTATACTGGTATGTTGAATGAAGAAGGGGGTTATGAAGCTGATATAACAGTGACTAGAGTTTCGAATATTGAATTTTTGCTGGTTTCTTCAAGCGGTAGTGTGACCAGGGATTTGCTTTGGATTAGGAAAATAATTGAGGAAAAAGGGTTTAGAAGTGTCGTGACTGATGTGACGAGTGCCTATTCGATATTAGGCTTGATGGGACCGAAATCTCGAGATTTATTGATGAATGTTATTGAGGAAAATAAAGAGGAGGTTATTGATAAAAGTCTTCCTTTTGGAAATTCGAAAGAAATAGCCTTTGGAATGGCTAGAGTCAGAGTTAATAGAATAAGCTATGTGGGGACTTTAGGATTTGAATTAGTTGGTAATTTTAATAAAAATTAGCATTTATTCATTAGTTTCTTTAAAGTTCCCACGGAAATGACTCAATATGTTTATGAGCTTCTTGAAGAAAAAGGACAGAAATTCGGGTTAAAAGATGCTGGTTATTATGCTTTGGAGTCTTTGAGAATAGAAAAAGGAAATCGAGCCTGGGGAGTTGAATTGAAATCCACGATAAATCCATTAGAAGCAGGCTTAGGCTTCACGATAGCTTGGAAGAAGCCTGATTTCATTGGGAAAAAAGCGCTTTTGGAAGCTAAGAAGAAAGGAATTACAAGAAAAATCGTTGGTTTCTCATTTGATAATGTGGATGAAAAAGTGATTTTATTGGGAGATGAGCCGATTTATCGAAATAATGAATTAGTGGGATATGTCACATCGATTAAATATGGACATTCAGTGAAAAAATGGGTTTGTTTGGGAAATTTGAAGGCACAAGAAGTTATTGATAAGAATTGGCTGATGAGGGGAGAATTTGAAATTGAGGTGCTGGGGGATCGAATGAAGGTAAAAGCACATATGAAAGGAGTTTGGGATCCAGAAAATAAAGAGGTTTTTAAATAAATTATAAGAAATTGAATTGGAGTAAAAAATTATTGTTTTTTCTAGAAAAATTAACTATGAATTTAAAAATATACCTAGTTTGGAAGGGTGAATCCCTAAATAATTGGAAAAAAATGGAAACAAAAAAAAACGGAAACTAATTTCCATCTGGAAAAAAAATAAATTGGAAAAAATGGAAATGGAAAAAATAAAATTTTCCTTTCGAAAAATATAATACCAAAAAATAGTGTTTTTTAAAAAGAAAAACTAAAAAATATAAAAAATTGCATTTTAGAAAGTATGTTTGTTGTAATAACAAAATTATAAAAATAAAATTCAATTCAAATATTTATCCGATTTACCTCAAAGT
>Ga0302186_10002292_pt1 | contig 14874 bp, 5 predicted proteins | sample II_Bog_E1_2_FD_198782 | JGI IMG/M metagenome (GOLD analysis project Ga0302186, IMG submission 198782) | Peat permafrost microbial communities from Stordalen Mire near Abisko, Sweden - II_Bog_E1_1 | ecosystem: Environmental > Terrestrial > Soil > Wetlands > Peat | place: Sweden: Abisko, Stordalen... | reverse complement strand
CAAACGCTACACATTCAAAGGCCCGCTCAAACACCAGCAAAGCATGACACCTCAAACAAGTCTGCAGAGGGATGCTAACAATTGGAGGAGCTCATCACTGGAACTACAAGAGTACTGATTCGCGAAATGATCTTATTCGCGCCTAGCTCCACGACCTTCACAGTCAAGAAAGAGAAATTCAGTGACATCCTCAGAAGCCTCATTTCGGCTGTCATTGAGGGCAAAAGAGGGCAACGGGGTCACAATTAAGGAGAGATTGGCTCTTTTGAAGAGGGAACTTCCCTCATTTCTGCTTATATTCAAAGCAAAAAAAATGTGCAGAAAATATAAAAATTGGCCTTGCAGCACTGCGTTCTCAAGGAAGGATACAGCGGCCAGCAATACGACTCCGAGAAAAAGGTAATCTTAAAGTCGCTCCTATCTCTCACTGAGTCGTAAACAGAATTACACAATAAAATCAATGTTTTAAAATAGCATTAAAAATCACTGAAAAATGAGTGCCAAGCAATGCAAAGGCAGATGGACGAACTCCTCAAGCAAACCAGCGAATTGAGAGGCACAATGGAGCAGGAGACAAAGCAGTACCAGCAATTAAGACAGAATTCAGAAGCTGCAGAAAAATAGTTGGCCGTCATTGAGTAAAAATCAGAGAGCCTACAGAATTTTGTGAGCAAGCAAGAGAACAACAAAATCCTGAAGGACATCAGCGAGGAGTACAAGACTATCGAGTCGGACATCTACGAGTTCGCAGTTTACCTGCAAGCCAACCAATTGGCCACACAGATCGGCTACGAGCCGCACCCCTTTACGTAGATGTAAGAGCTGATCATGGAGGAGATGAAGGCAGTCAACCGCACGATCATACAGAACGAAGAAATGCCAACGCAGCAGAAGGACAAAATGATGAGGGACTTCGTGCTGCACGCCATGGACTTCTTCAAAAAAAAGGTAAGCTATTTTGGACGCAGGACACCGAAATGACCAACCTCGGCAACTTCAAGACGAAGTGTATCCGCGGGTTCGTCGACAAAATGAAGCTGTGGCTGAACAACTGGGAGCTTAAGCAATAGTTCTTGGTGAAGCTTCGGAAGGAGTTTGCGGTCGACTCCTTGAAGCTGGAAGAAGGGATAGAGTAGTTGCTGAAGAGTAATTTCTGCTAAACCCACATAGCTCGAGTGAAGGACATCTATGCAAAGCTGCATGAGTATTATATAAAAATTCAAAACAACTACAAAATGGGAAACTCTTTCTACTGACTAAAAGATCCAATATTATAATTTATTCCTTTTGGACAATATTCTTAAATTGAATCTTTTAATTTTGTATTACATTTATCATTCTTTTTATTACCTTATATTTTTATTAATTTTAATTATAGCCATAATCGTTAATTAGATAAATATTCTGACTGAAAAGATCGGTTTGAAGGCATTGACAAGATGTGGAAGTGACTAAATATTTCTCTGATAGAATTAATATAAATAAACTTAAGATGATAAATGATGTTTGTAAAAAAAGATACTCTATTATTATGAAAAGATGCAATACTTTCATTTTCTTAAAATATAATTTTCTGATTTGATCATCATAAATCTTTGTAATAAAAGAATAAATTATTTTTAGAGAAAATTCAATTTTTAATATTTTTTGAAAACATATTAATGGGATTTACGCTTAAAGGCTAAAATAAAATCATCGACAAAGATAATGTAAAGATAAATGGTTTCATGGTTTATGGACATAAAAACTGATAATCAGTCTTAATGCTGACTATTGTCTGACAAATCTCCCCTACTTTTTAAATTTTAAATTCATCTTTTATCTGTTTAATATATTTGTTGTTTAAGTTAATATGGCCAGCAAGGGTAAAGATCCTGCCTTAGTTCCAGTCAACTATCTCACAAAATTGGTTAAACCGCCAATTGGCGAAGACCATATGTACGATATGAGCAAGCAGCCCAAGAGTGATTTCAGCTATGTGAAAGGGTTAGAATCTCACTTGGTGCGCCGCAAGATGATTCTTAAGGACCACCCATAAATTTCAAAGCTGCAAGTGCCAGAAAAGCCCTGGACTATCCTAATTGCAGTCGGAGTAATCTTTCTTTCCATGCTTAATTGCTATTGGGGCAAAGTAATAATTTCATAATTTAGGATCAAAACATATGGATACTTCTTCTTGATGCTTATCTTTTGGGAGGATTGATGAATCACACTCTGCATTGCTGTATTCATGAATTCACTCACTTAGCGGGACATACAGACATCAACGTCAATAAAGTTATGGCTGTTCTATGCAATGTTCCAATGGGGATTCCCTCTGCACTGTCATTTGGACGATACCACTCCGACCATCATAACTTTTTGGGTTAACTGAGTGGTGACCCTGATCTACCCCTTCTCTGGGAATCAAAATTGTCCTACAAATTTAAATGGTACAAATACATCTTCTACCTTATCATTGAATTGTTCTACGCCCTGCGCCCTGTTTTCATGAAAAATCCTTCGATTAGACGAGACTAACTTCTCAACTATTTTTTCATCTTTTTATCTGACTTCGCAATCTATTCAATTTGGGGACCTTGGGCATTGCTTTTTGTCTTAATTGCAGGGCTAAGCTCAATTGGGCCACACCCTGCAGCTATTCACATCATCGCCGAGCACTATTAATTTATTGAGGGCCAATAAACCTACGATTATATCGGATGGTGGAACTTCTTCAACATTGACTTAGGTTATCACCTGGAGCATCATGATTTTCCAAATGCTCCATGGTATAATCTGCGGACTATCAGAGCTATCGCTCCAGAATACTACGAATATTTGCCTTATCATACCAGTTATTTTAAGGTCATAGTGAAATTTTTGGGAGACATAAACTTTAACCTTTTTGCAAGAACTATCCGCATCCCCGCAAAACAATAGTGATAGTACATAGATTAATACAAATGAACTATATTACAACCATAATAAAAATGCTAAGCTCATATTAGTTTTGCTATCTTATCATATCATATTAATATTTTAATTTACTATTCACAGTAAATCCAAGATTAAAGTGATTTAAATGCTAAAATAATAGTTTAATCTTAATCAAATTGGTATGCTTTTAAAAAAGGTTTGGATTATATTGTCCACTTCAGTACAAATTATCTAGTTTTTATGATTCAATAACTCCTTTATTCTCGTAAGAGCTCCGTCATAACTTAATACTTGTATCTCGATCTCATTTTCAAATTTACTAACTTTTTGTATATATTTGGCTTTCTCAAGTAAGGAATGCAGTAATCTTAAAGGCCCTTAAAGATTTTCTGCTTCCTCAGTCTATTTGATGATTTCAATAACTCTTTATAAAACTTTCTCGCGAATCATAATTTCGATGAAGGACTAGGGAGTCAAATTCAAGGAAATGTTACTATAAATATAACATATCTCCACTCCTATTGAAAGATAATCTGATTCGAAAAGTTAACGCAATTTGTTAAAAAGTTTCTTATTTTGAATAATTTATTAAGTCATTTCGAGAGACTACGTTACGATATTGGAAATAATCCAGCAAACAGATTTTCTGAATTTTTTCTTATGATAGCAAAGCACATCTAAAAGAATTTTCATAATTCCTTCGTTTACAGCGTACAAAGTTTGAGCCCTATTTCCCATTGTAATATTTCCAAAAATAGTCAGGCATGACTAGAGAAGTTAATCTTTATTTTAGTTGAGATAGTTTGCTGCTAGTTCAATTATCTTTGAAAATGCCTTGGTATCAATAAATTTTTGTATACGCTTTTCACTGCCTTTAAAATGATATGCCAGCGTATAGAGTAAATCATGCATCGATTCATCATCTGTAATAATATGATCTCGAAGGGTATTACAAAGGAAAATAGCTCCATTTTTTATGAGTCTGAATTATGGGAGGGGATGACCTCTTAATAAGTTAGACAGAGTATTAGCACACATCATTATTTTATTATTTTATGTACTATTTGTTCCCAACTTAGTTATAGTTTACACTACTCTCAGGGAAATGAGTATGTCCCTCCAGCTAGTATTGTCTCCAGCCAAATTTCCAATCCCCCAAATTGCTTGATCGACAATACCTTCTTGATTTTGTTAAAGAACATGACTAAAAATTTGCAATCCATTATTTTCCACAATTTTATAACAGTTTGATGAGGACCATGCAGCAAGATTTGTAAGAATCCAAGTAGCTTATAATTTCAGTTGAGGGTAATTATCTTTTGACATCAATGAAAGCAATAATGGAATGAAGTCTGTTTGAGCAATCTTTTAATGAAATTGTTCTTCAGAGTATGATTGACAAAAGAGTCTTCTCATTCCTATTATGGCCCAATGAAGATCTAAGCTATTTGATTTACCAAATAATATTTCACAAAACTAGTCAAACTGATCTGTAGTGATGATTTCATCCATGATTCTATATTAAAAATAGGATACTCATTGATTTCATTTTCTAAGAATGGATCGACTATCAACTTTTTTTTTAAGGGTTTGACTTATTTTGATTCAATGATCAGTGGCTGGAGTGATAAAACTTCAGTTATCTCTCTTTGCTGCTACTTAATTTTACGAGTGATTCTGAAGATCTGCTCGCGAGCTTCTCTTCTTATCATTTTGGTTTGCTTTGCCTGCTGCCTCTTAAACTATTTGATGAAGTCTTGCTCTTATTCAGAGCTATTTTACATAATTATAATGGGTAACTGTCGGCAAATTGTTGCACTTCAAGTTACCAATTTGCATTTTTTAAAATAATAAGATAAACTTATTTTTTCAAAATATTAAACTTATAAATTCGCTATCAGATATATGAAAGTGAAATGCTAACATTAATTAAAATATTGATACTTTATCATTTAACTGACAATGTAATGTTTCTTGAATTACTAAACATTACAAATATTGCGTATTATCTACTAACTATTTCCCAGAAAGTTAACTCTTTTATCAATTAAATATATGATCTTAATCATCAGTAAATCAATATTTTTGTTTTGCTGTTTTATTTATTCAACTTATTGGTTCTGAATATAATGTTTTTTATAGAAAAGCATGAAGATAATGAATGCCATATTTAAGTAGGATCCACTTTATAAATAGCTAAAAAAAAGCCAGATCATAACCGACGACCTCAATGTTGAGATAATTTCCACCTGTCTTAAAATATTTCAATAAAATAAGAGTCCTCAAGTATAGTAGAAATTCCTTAAAATAATAATACGGCAACTTGAAGAAAAGGGAACCTATGCCAAAAAGATTAAAGTAATGATGGTTCTTCTCGAAATATCCAAAATATCCAACTACGATGTAACGGACACCATCCTTAATAAAAAGATCAAAGTGTTTATAAAACCCAGTAAATACAATCACAACGAAATATAACCGAAACCCTAAAATTTATAAGAATATATCTGCTAATAGCTGTTGATTCCTCTTTACAACTACCAAATGAAATTATCAACTAACGAAGAATTATATCTAACCTGTAAAAAAGGTGAAATCCCTCATGACGAAGTTTTTCGACGTGGTAGTAAGATTCGATTCATCTGGATCTTTAAATTATACAACATGATAAATATCCTACTTCCTATCTTAGAAAGTATCATAAAACTCAATCAATTAAACCCTAACTTAGCATTTTTTCATGAATGCGCTGCTTATCTCTTTAATGATATGGTATACATGAATAATTTTGTGGTCAATGCCTTGGAATAAGCTTCAACAGATAACTTTGTTCTAATGCCTTACTTATAAATGCTTCAATTTCATTAATCTTTAAAGGAACAGCTGAATGTCGGCTCACATGTAGTAAAAATATATTAATCCATTATCCAGTTTACCCATGGACTGATTCTTCCTATGTCGCTCTCTGTTCAAAGGGAAGAAATTTAAGAAATTGAAATTCAAGCTTTAAGAGTGAAACTTATAAGTAATTCTCTGAAAAATCCAAAGAATAATCACAAGGTTCTAGAAACCGAATATAATGAAAAGATAGAAATGAGGGAACAAAAGACAATGAAAACAGTACCTTCCTTTTTAATGGAACAGGATGATTTCAAGGAAAAGTGGAGACATCTTGATTGAGTTGGTCATTTTATTTTTTAATTTACTGATAGAAAGTAAAATAAATTTTATTTTATTTTTGTTTAAATCATAAGAAATTAATCTCTCGAGCTGAAATTAAATATTTATAATATAAGCAAATTCTTTCAAATTTAAAGAAAGTAAATGATTAACGTATTTGGGTAAGTTTATCCATCTATTTTATTGTATTTATTTTATAACATTTGTATGGATATGATCCATCTATCCTTTGCAAACAATTAAGAATTATTGGTTGATAATTGTAATTGATTAATGTATGCACTTCAAAAAGTAATAAAAAGGAGATCTTTGATGTATATGATTTGAATATTTATCATTTTAAAGATATTTTTATTACTAACCAAATATTAATTTAAATCAGATAGAAAGATGATACTCGTCATTTAGGCCTCCATAATTTTCGCTGTTTTAATAGGTATTTCCTGCATTAAAAATTCAAAAAGATTACTGATTTTAAGCATATGCGTCATCCTTCTGATAATCTGTAATTTTGTCAACGAGATTAAGGCTGCTCAGAAGCAACCATTTAATAGAATTTAAGGTCTTTCAGATAATTCCAAGCAGCAGATTAATGCACTGAAGCCATAACTATTTCAATTTCCCAATAACGAAAGTGTCTAATGGATAATTTCGTAGTTGTTGTAAGAGTAAAAGGAAATAACAAATTTATTGCTTCGAAGGTGGTAAGATCGAGAGTTTATCTTAATTAATATTCAAAATTTGCATAAGAATCGACTAAAATATATTTTATAACTTCTAAAATACCGTGCCAATCTGACAACTTAAATTTCCAAAATATAAATTTATCTGATAGATTACAAAACTGAAAACTGCGATTAAAACTGTCTTACTGCGACTTTTAAAAATACAAATAAAGAAACTTCGGTTTATAAGATATTAATAATCGAAAATATTTAATAATCTAAAGATCTAGCAAGATTATAGCAAATATACCTTAATAGTAACGTCACAATTATTTTTCAATCACTGCCAAATTATTTTAGTCTAACCTCCATCTCTAGAATGACTTATATCTATCCTTTTAGCAATAACTATTTGCCAAAAATATTAGAGCATCATTCAGCTAAAACCATATAATATTGTGCCGCCTATCATACTTTCGACTATAGTCTTTATGTTGCTTCTCAAAGCACTCCACTTTTGGAGTTATGCTCAAAACAAAATTTTATTAGTTCCTCAAACAAATGCATAAGAAAGCTGATTCAAGGAGAAAATGAAAAAATTCCTTTGGGATGGACTAAAAAATGCCAATTTGAAGGTCCTTTCTAAGGAATCTTAGAATAAAATGGATGGATTTCTATGAAAAAATAGAATTATTGGAGTGGAAGAGGCAATAAAACAGATATTCTTCCTCAGTAGCTTGATCTTTGAAATTAATGTCGATTACAAATTATCATCTTACTGTTTGTTTATCATTGTAGCTTAGGAAAGTGAGAAAATATAATCTACATGTTTATTTTTTACAAATAGCTTTGGTTTGAAAATAATTTAGATTAAGTTGTTATCTAATTTAAAAGGTATGCATTTTTAGCTTAAATTGATCTTGATCACTAAAAATTTAATGGAAATTAATTTCCTTGATATAATATCAATAAAATATTAAGTTATTGATGAGCATTGATCATTTAGGAACAAACATAACTCACAGCATTCAATAATTAATTGTCAACCGCATGAATCATATGATCGAAAAGCGAAATTTTATTTTATCAAACGTGAATAAGTGTTCAGTGAATCAATTTACGCATCTAATCGACTAGATAAATCAGCAATTAACTTTGAATGCTCCATCCAGTACAATTCAGCCGATAAGTGATCATGAGAATATTCACTTAGATACTTTAATGTCCCTTCCTGAATCTAAAATTCTTAGTCTTGAATAAATTAATCAATTAAATTAAGATAAAAAAAGGAAATTATCATTATTGGACGATAGTGCTCGAAGGAAATATACAAGAAATAGAAGGAAGACTATGATTCCGTTATAACACAAAAAATCAGGATAAAATACCACTCACAGTAGAATGCATAGCCAAAATATGGTTTCTCTCGATAATTACGAATAAATACCTTAGCCTCGATAGGTCCAATTAATGAGATTTTCGAAGATAAATGAATAATAATAATAAATCAGGAAAAAAGAAAGATAAAGTTTAATAAAAGAACGAAAAATGATTGATTTAGTAGGCAAAAGACTTGTGTACGATTATGATTATCATGTTACTTAGTATTAATAGTTGAAGCCACGAAGGTATCATACAATTGAAAATCTTAATCCATATGTCGAATAAAAATAGTATAATTATCAATAAAATGCTCGATTATTAGCAGAGAAAAATAGTAAAAACCACATTGAGGTCAAAACCAAAGTAAATGTTACCAAAAAGGAAATTGATCAATAGATAAGGAAAAAAGGTAAGTCTAGATTTGCATCTGTCAAATAAAAGAAATAAGAAGCCGAACCAGTAAATTTGTTGATTCAAATTAATCAGAAAAGTCATCAGGAAGTTGCTGAAGCAATGAAAGTTGATCAGGATGGGGTTAAAGTAGTCATTAATTTTAATTAATATTATAAGGTGAAGGCCACCCCAAGAAAATAATCAACCATTACTAGAAGATTAACAAAAAGCTAATACAATGATTTCAAAAGTGAATTGTCGATGAAAAAATTAATGAATCGTCTGAAAGGTCATTAAGCATCAAAAGCTAAAACGGAAGGAAATAAATCTGTGACTATAATAGATCCAAGAGCACCTGTTGAATCCAAATCAGATTTTAAGAAAAGTTAATTCAGCCTTTTGCAGCATGGAAAATCAAATGATTCAATGATGCTTATTCATAACAAGCTCGCTCATGGATAGCTCATTCGTTAAAATAAGACAGCCGCTGCAACGATTGAACAACCTAGCTCAAGACCAATTCGCACAAAATCTTAATTCAGCCTTGTGGATCAATATAATTTACTATATACGAAGTATGATGGTTTTCCTCCTTCAGAAACATTTGAAACAATAGTAAAATAGCTTCGTCTAGAAAGAAGCAGAGTTGCAATCACGGATAATAATAAATTTAGTCAATACAAAAAGAAAAGTTGGGTTCAAGATAATCGACTCCTGTTGCAAAAAACAGCAATTCATTGATTGATTTTTTAACATTTTAAAAATACATCAAATTCCTTAATAAAATACAGCAATTATTGATTATTGTTTTAATTATTGAGATCCATTAATGAAATAAAACTCAAAATATCTATTTTAATTGAACTCTGCTTCTGGTTATTTTTCATATTAGCCATCTTTTTATCTCAACAACTCAATCCATTAAATTAAAGCACAATTCATTGCATCCCTTTGACTAATTACCGTCATTTATTAAAATTCACATGGATAATTATGAATGACATTAAAATCAATTAAATTATGACTATGATCAATAAACCCTTATGTAGTGTTTTGCATAATTAAATTAATAAGTAAATTAATCATATCTTTTTAACTCTTCGAATTGTTCTAGTCTTATTCTCAATCCATTCTGCCTCCAATATCAGTCTTAAATCTTTTTTCTGTTCTTCACTTAATTCATTGGTCAGATGGTCATTTTGCCAGAAGATAACTTTGAACTGATCGTATTCGCTCAAACTACTGAAAGGATGTTTGTAATTGACAAATAGATTAATCAATTAGTTATCGTTTTTGTCTTAGGCTTCCATACATTATTAAACAACTGTTTTTTATTATCCAAGCCTTCTAGGGCGAATTTCATAACTAACCTTTGCTTGCAATTTTGCTGATGACTGTCTGTATTGATGTTTCAAATTATCGATGCAGTCGCTGAGGATTCTTCTAAAGAAAATAGGATCTTATTAAATTTACAAAAGTTTTACAAGCGAAAGTGTAAAGATCTTTATTATTATTTTCCCTTAGAATTTTATCTTGACAATTTCAGATAAAAAGCCTTCATATAAACTATTTTTCTTTAGAAACTTGACAGTTGGGTATGGCTGAACATAAAGATAAGTTAAAAATACTATAAGAGGATATTGCTTATTTTATTCTGCTACTTTGGTGGCAATGCTTAATAAATCTTGCAGATCATTTTCAGTGAGTTAAATTTGGCAGTTATTAGCAATTATTTCACTCATCAGAAAGCAGAAATAGGCAATTGAATCGATAGGTTCGTTGGCTTAAATAAAAAGTATATATCTTCTTTTAAGTTCCTCTTTGAATGCTCGAAAATATGGCTCTAATTTGAAAATGGCTCCATCTAATTTAAGTACGTAAATGTTATAAAATTTAAAGAAGAATGTGCCTTTTTCCTGTCTTGCTAAAAACTTTAACGACCTTTGAGCAAAGCTTTAAATTTATATACTCAAAGATGGATGCTTATTCATAATAAGTATATATATTTCTAAGAGTTTATCCTCATAACGATTGTAACCTTAAATGTTATCTGTAACCAGATAATCTGATATTTCATAAAACTCCTTTTCAACCATTTGCAAAGTATTAATATTCACTTATTTTTTTATTAAAGAATAAAGGAGGTTGAAACAGATAGTTGTGGCGTGCTGATTCTTATCTACGTTCAACAAAAATTCTTCTTTGATCTTGGTGCGGCAAAGTGCATACAGATCTGGAGAGTTTTTAAGCATTTTATCATAGTTATTTATGACTATTAATTACATCACTGGATCAGTAATTTGAATTACTCCCAATAGTTTTGAAAAAATAGTTGCTAAAAATTGAAATAGTTCAGCAAATTTATTAGTTCTAAGTATTCTCTCTAAAGATTTAATTCCTTCTATTATAAATACTTTTCCTCGGCTCATTTGAGTCTCAATATATAAAAAGTAGAGAGCACAAGGATAATAAGATACAACCCTCATAATTCTGAGAATTACAATTGGAGATGTTATTTTAACCAGCAATTCAAATTGAGTAAGAAAGAAGGCATAGACTACTTTATTCATATCTGGGCGGCGATTAATAAAGGTTGAAATTACTGAAAGCACCATAAAGCTAGTTTCTAATTTTTGTTCTGGGGAAAGACCAAAGAAATTAAATTTTGAAAACTAAGCTCTGTATTAAGAAAAAATAACTTTATTGCAGTCAGAATTTAACTTTATTGCTCTTGAGGTTGGAGAGATCCAGTCATAATCATCATCATAATTTCTAAAATATGTTTTGGCGCTTAATCGATTTTTTCGGTAAATACTTGGATCATAATGGCTGCACGCACCTTTAAATAGGAACTATCCAAAGCTGTTTCTGTATATTCTTAAGCTAATTCTACAAATTTCTAAGGTTAGTCTTCAATTGAATCAAATTCCTCTTGATTGGTCACTGAATACATAAACAGTGAGAATATTATTTACATTTTATGTTCGATAAAAATACTGATGTAAACTTTTCTCTCCAAATGACTTGTTAGTATTATTACGCAATGAACTAAAATGTTTTCCAAGGTCGAATCGTTAACAACAGTCTTAGCTTCTGAAATAAAAGTGAGGAAGATGATATGAAACATTTTGATTGGGCAAATCGCATTTTTATAAAGCATGGTGGCGATATTAAGCATTATATTTTTGGTTGCATTGATCATAGGATAAGCTTCACTTACTATAGAGTGGTTTGTATTAAATAGGAGAAGATATTGTTCTAAAAGAGAGATAACAAATGGATTTTTACGAATATTGTCGACATCATTTTGATAATAGGTTTCTTCATCTAGTATTCTTTATAGAATTGTCTCCAAGTATTAGAATAATTTAACTATTTTAGGAAATCTAAATAGTGCAAATTATACAAGAGTTTGTGATGAATCAGCCATTCTTCAAAGGGCATATTGTTCACATATTGTAAAAGTTTTAACGATGCAAGGCAGATAGGCTATATAGAAAGTGCAAAGTATTCTATTTGATCTTCAACTTCCACGAGACTGTTCATATAAGCTGTCGTAATGATCATTAGACTGTCAAAATACTGTAAACATTGTTAGCTGCACATCATAAGAAGAGCTCTTTCCTGCACGATCTTTTTATATATTCCATCTGAATTATCAATTTATAACCTGTATCTGCATTGAACTGATGCTACAAAGCTATTCCTAGTAGCTCTTTTACTTTGATTTATAATCTTTAAGAAAGGATCAGTTGGAATACTGTTTCAATAAATTGAGATTTTTCACATTACTTTTCTGCATATTCATAAGAAAATTTTTTAATGAGGTTTGCGATGGCTTTTCTAAAATTTTCTAAATATCAAATTGTAAGTACAATCAGCTTCCTTTTACTAGAGCATAATGGTAATTAATCTCTGCATAAATCCTCCTTGCTCTAATGCTCTAATAAGTATCTATTGAGCCTCTTTGATATCCGACATCTATCTTCCACGATATGTATTGATAATCAATTGTTTTAATTCCTGGTCGCTACAACTAATTGTAGTCAGAGGATGCTTCTGAGATTATGCCTCCATTAAATGATATAATTTGAGAAATTATAAATGCTTTTGGTCAAAATATACCTACAACAGATAAATGTTCAACAAAATAACTTGCCCTTATTTTTTAAATGATGATACTTTAAGCCTACTCTTATTCGACCTCTATTTATGTTTATATAATTGTTATTGGAGTATTATTATTTTTGATCATAACTCAAATACAAGAATCTGTGATTACAAGACAAAACCTCGAGGAAGAATATTTTTTTCTTAACTGAATTCACGATAGAAGTGGTAATCATACAAAAATATATAAAATGGTGATCGTTTCTAAATATAATATTTTACTAAAATAAATAAGGTAATATCTATTATTAAATACATGGATTTCTATATTTTTTCTCCCAAATCTATTCTTAATCGAAAATTGACATATGAAGAGCAAGAAATCAAAAGTATTATATACAAAATAGAGGCAAATGAAAAATTTAGATTTTAAAAAATTTGGATACATAAATTGCTTTAAATTTTTAATAATAAAGATGAATTATCTGTATTCTTCAAGGTTTTCAATAAATATAAATCGCCGTAGAAGATTCAATATTCAAATATATAAGATTGTAAGAACTATAGTAGTTAGGAATATAATTTTGGTGATTTGATTGAAAATACAGATAACTTTAAAGACTATTAAAGCAATCTATAAATGAAGGATACAAAGATAAAAGAAAAACTATTTTATGACTCACTATAAAATAACAAAATAAATGAATAATACTGGCAATGGTTGAAAAGATAAAATAAAGCTTTGACACCTAATGTGGTGGCTATGATCAAAAGTTAGCTTATTTATATGAAAAATAATGACTTGCATTTAGATTGGTCAACTTTGGCTTTAAAATATAATGTAGATTTAAAATCCTTAAAGAGATTAGAGGATAAATGGAGAAACAATAGTGCTTTAAAATAATTTTTATCTCGATAAAAATACGCAAATCAATAATAAAAGAAAATTAAAAATTAATCTATTTTCTCTTAAAGGGATAATATTTCGAGAAAACCATACAAACAATTTCATCATGCGAACTTATAGTAATATATATAAAAAAATATAAAAGAAAATCCTTATATTAGCCTCTATGAGATGAGAGATAAACTTTAAAAGGCAAAAGTAAAAGGATGTAGATCCATTACTATAAGATACTTAAGAAAATTATTTCATAAATTGCATTATATAAAAAAACGATTGCCTCTCGTTTCATCTTATAGAAATTCAGTAATCAATATCTAAAAAGGATTTAATTACTGTAAAGCATTGCTTGAGTTTGTAAACTAACATTATAAAATATTTTTTCTTCATTAATGCAAATTTAATCTCAATTTATTGTCTAATTTTATTTGGGCAAAGAAAGATAATTCAGTAGTATTTCCCCCAATCGATAGAAGTAATGATGTATCCTTACTTATAATAATTTCTGAATAAGGAGAGATGTATTGGAAATTACTTTTAGCCTATAATAGATAATCATCGAAAAAAGATATATAATTGAAATCAATGCTGGAATAAATAGTAAAAAATAATTCAAGCTCCGATAGAAAAGTTATGTTAATGGATAATATTACCAATTTAGGGTAAATTCAAATTAAATAGTATTTGAATAATCATCGCTGGAACTTCCTTATATTATCATCAGAATTCACTCACCTAAATCCAATTTCATATCTTTAAAGAGATATTAGAGCTTAACTCAAATTAAGGAATATCAAAACTATTTAATAATTATAATATATCCTCCATCAGATTTGCTCGACTATTTTGCCAGCCTCAATATAAAACTATTTTTAGTGTGTATTTAAATAAACCTTTAACGGTTTTAATAGAATCCCATTTGATGATAAAGGTAAATAGTCTAATACCTGATATATCAATTATACTAATTTATAATATCTCTTAAAATGGATGGAAAATCACTAAAATCAATCCTTTAGAATTAATTTTTTGAAATGATTCCTTTTGGTTTCAATATCACTTTTCCTACGTTTCCAACTTTCTTTAAACTTTTTCATCCAAATATTCTAATTTTAAATTACTTTTTTTAGCAATAATTTTTCGTTGTCCTTGAAGGGTATAAATTTTTTGTATTTATTCATCTCTTTTATTTCAAAATGGTTAAGCTGTTACAAATCTATATCTTCTTAGGATTCATATCTAATTTTATAATCTTTCTTAAAAGAAATATTGCTATCTTTTTGTTTTTCAATTTGCATTTGATTTAATAATTTGCGAATA
>Ga0302186_10002291_pt1 | contig 14875 bp, 14 predicted proteins | sample II_Bog_E1_2_FD_198782 | JGI IMG/M metagenome (GOLD analysis project Ga0302186, IMG submission 198782) | Peat permafrost microbial communities from Stordalen Mire near Abisko, Sweden - II_Bog_E1_1 | ecosystem: Environmental > Terrestrial > Soil > Wetlands > Peat | place: Sweden: Abisko... | reverse complement strand
GAGCTAGTTGTAGTATATAAGGATAGATTAACAAGATTTGGTTATGAATTAATAGAGAATTTGATAGAGAGATATTCAAAGGGAAAGATAACAATAATGGAGAGGAAGAATATAGAACCTCAGGAGGAATTGATGGAGGACATAATGCAGATGATGAATGTATTTGTGGCAAGAATGAATGGGTTGAGGAAATATAAGATAAAGGATGAAGATGATAAAAATAATAAAAAATGAATTTGAATAATATTAATTTTTTGATAAAAATTGTAGTTATTTTATCAAGAAATATAAATAAAAGTGCAACTAGCTACAACCCATAAGTTCAAACATAAAAATTTCAGAAAATTATTTATTTATGGTTCCACAATATAAAAAGAATATTATGTGTGTGGAACAATGTCACATACAAAATCATATATTGAATCAAAATATTTTACACATTGCCAAAAATATAATAATTATTTTAAAATGTATATGTAACTGATAATTCATAAAAATATAAATTGTCTTTTTGTGACATAAAAATAGATAATTTTTATTATAAAGTATTGATGATAACAAATATATTAAAACTCTTTGTGATTTTAAATAAAATTATGATAATTAAATTTTTAATTGACACTTTCATTTTTATTTTGATGACTCCAAATGAATTTTAGGTTGGGTATAAAAGCATGTATATTTTAACTTTTTATATATCAATATTATTTGTCAAAAAAATTGAAATTGCATGTGTTTGCCATGTTCAATTAAAAATCATTATAATAATCCATTTTATCATTAAAATGGAAAAACTACCAAAATATATGATATGGAAAATTTGTGAATACTTGAATAAAGACACTATATGTTCATTAAATTTAACAAATAAAAAGATTGGATATATTGCAACTTCTTATATGATTCAATATTTTGTATACGATTGTGAAAAAATGTTTGAAAATATGACAGAAGAACAATTGAATATGTGCAAGAAAAAATATTTTGAAAATATAAAGAACATAAAAGTAAGACAGTTGAAACAATTGGATAATTTTGGTGATCAATTATTATTTGTGAATTATGAAATTCCAAAATATCGTTATGAAGTTCCAAATGATGATATTAATGATTTAGATGAAACTGAAACAGTAATATGTGGAAGTTATTATAATTTTAATGAATGTGAAGATTCACAAACAAGATATGAAATTTATGAAAAATATGATATTTATGAAAAATATGATATTGTTATCTGTAAAATTGAATTGTCAAAAAAAATAGAAACTCTAAAAGAACTAATTATCACCGAATTTGTTCAAAAAATACCATTGAATGAGCAACAATTATCCAAAATTCGCAAACCTTCACGTGTGAGATTGAATAATATGAATTATATGAACAATTTGAAGAAACTAGCATTGAATAGTGATATTACAATAGATACGTTTGATTTTCAAAATTTGGAAGAATTATCATTAGGTAAAAAATTTGAATCATCAATCAACTATTTCAATTGTCCAAAATTATTAAAATTATCTCTTGGTGACGACTTTGAAGAAGAAATTGAACATTTCAATATGCCAAATTTATTGGAATTGTCATTAGGTGAATATTTTAATAAACCAATAACAAAATTAAATTGCCTAAAATTATTAACATTAGAACTTGGACAACAATTTAATCAATCACTTGACAATTGTAATTTTCCAAATCTATTAAAATTATTGACTGGTAATGCCTTTAATACAGAAATTGAAAATTTCAATGTGCCAAACTTACTAAAATTGTCATTTGGTGATAATTTTGATAAACCAATAGCTAAATTAAATTGTTCAAAATTATTAAAATTAAAGCTTGGCTATAATTTTAATCAACCATTGGATAATTGTTATTTTCCAAATCTATTAAAATTGTTGACTGGTAATGTCTTTAATACAGAAATTGAAAATTTCAATGTGCCAAACTTACTGGAATTGTCATTTGGTGATAATTTTGATAAACCAATAACAAAATTAAATTGTTCAAAATTATTAAAATTAAAGCTTGGCCACAATTTTAATCAACCATTGGATAATTGTTATTTTCCTGACTTGTTAGAATTGAAATGTGGTCAAGAGTTTAATCAACCCATTGAAAATATAAAATTCCACAAATTGAAAAAGTTATATTTGTATAGTTCAATTATAAATATATCAAATGAATCAGATTATATGTGTTGTATATGTCTAGAAAATCCCCAAGAATGTGTATTTAATACTTGTGGTCATATATGCATATGTGGTGCATGTGGAGATAAATTAAAGCATGCTAATAATTTGATTTGTCCAATATGCCAAATCCATGGTAATATAATCAAAATATTTATATAATAACAATTTATACACTATTCGAATCAGAATCACAAATTAAAAATATTAGAAAACAACTTACAATAAAATTCCCAAATTGTAAAATTGTGATTTGATATTCATATTTATTTATTGTAAAATCCAACAAATAAAAATAAATTTTTTATATGATAAATAAATGTTTCAATATACAATTTTTGAATATACATCTAGGAATTATCTTTCTATTCATACACAACAACACTGTGAGTGCATAATTTCTATTTCTATATAGTATTTCCTGTGCATAATCTGGTTGTATTTCATTCACCATAAAATTCAAAATTGTATAATTGTCCATCAAATCAAATTTATTTGTGTGTGATGAGTTTCTCAAATGCAAATTCCTTATTTTACATTTGATTATATCATTAATAAATTTTGGTTCAAAATTTATTAATGATTCAAATGATTCACTTGGGAAAAAAATGTTATTTATAATTAATGTTTTTATATTTGATTCGCATATTCCTTGTATAATTGCAGGATAATTTTTCTGTGGTGTGGTATAAAGATCAAATTCAAATTCTTCCAAGAAAGGTGTATTTTGAATGAATTTTTGAAATTTTAAATGAATGTTGGATAACTTTAGTTTCATTAAATTTGGATTTTGTCGATCTAACAATGCATCAAGTACATTTTCACTTTCTCCACATATGTATATTGATTTCCAATTTCTCATACCAGTTAGTTTTTTGATAAATTCAGATCTTGCAATAATGTTTGTCATATCACAAAAAGTATTCTTCATATAAATTTCATTCACATATGTATTATTCTGCAATGCATTAATTACCATATTCACAAAATAATAATCACCATTGTGATCATTGTCATTGTATGTTGAACAATATTCCAAATAATATTTATAATAATGCATAAACTGATCATATCCAATTATCAATTTTGCATACGTTTCCTCATTTTTAAGAAGTTGATGAATAACATTAAATTCACTTTCAAAACTATCCATTATAATCAACAATAGTGATATTTAAAGATTGAACTTGTGTATATTTCAACTTTTTGTATTTTGCAATATTCAAAAAAATTGTATTTTGATAATCATAAAAAAATGAAATTTAAAATGAAAGTTACATTCACGTTTATATCTAATAAAACATAAATGGATAATTTACAAAATGTAATAAATCATATAAAGCATGTAGAGTTAGATCTTTTTGGATACAATGAAAATAATTGTTTTAAAAAAAGATTTTACAAAGAAAATAAATGTTTACTACACAAAGAAGCCATGAAAAAATTAAAATTGGCAAATGAAAAATTCAATAATGATGGATATAATATTATTGTTATAGATGCATATAGACCATTATCAGTACAAATTGAAATATTTAAAATGGTGAACGGTGATACAAAATACGTATCTGATCCCAATAAATCTAGACATCCAAGAGGAACAGCAATTGATATCACTCTAAAAAATATGAAAACCGGTGAAAAATTACCGATGCCTTCTGAAATATCAGATTTCTCCGAAAAATCACACAGAAATTATAATTTTGAAGATCGAAATTTAAGTGAAGCACAACTAAATTCATTATATTTAGAAAAAATAATGACTGAATGTGGTTTTGAATCATATAAATATGAATGGTGGCATTTTGATTTAGAAGGATGGGATAGCGGTAAATATGAAGCAATTGATTATCCTATTTAATTTATAAAAAAATGTCTTGTACTTATTGACTGATTTTTTTGCAAAAAAATGAAATTCTAATTATTTGAATCAGTTAATCTTTATGATAAAGATCAAATGGAAAATTTACAAAATGTTTCTCATCATATTCCAAATATGGAATTTGATATTGCATTGTACACCGGTATCAATAGTTTAAATAAAAAATTTTATAATGAACCAAAATGTCTATTACACAAAGATACTTTGATTAAATTAAAATTAGCAAATGAAAAATTCAATAATGATGGATATATTATGATTATTTTTGATGGATATAGACCATTATCTGTCCAAAAAGAATTATTTAAATTGGTCAGTGGAGATACGAGATATATATCTGATCCAAATAAATCCAGACATCCAAGAGGTACTGCTGTTGATGTTTCTTTAAAAAATATAAGTACAAATGAAAAAATACCAATGCCAACTGATTTTTCTGACTTTTCAGAAAAATCACACAGAAATTATAATTCCCAAGATCAAAATTTAAGTGAAGCACAACTAAATTCATTATATTTAGAAAAAATAATGACTGAATGTGGTTTTGAATCATATAAATATGAATGGTGGCATTTTGATTTAGAAGGATGGGATAGCGGCAAATATGAAGCAATTGATTATCCCATTTAATTTTTACAATCATACAACTTGATTATTATGCAAAAATAATAAGATAGTTTCATCATAATTATTTTATTTTTTTATTATTTGCAATTCCCAATAGAACTTTTTACATTATAACCAAATTATTGCTAGATACCTCCTTGTATTTCACAATGCATTTATTCATAATAAAAAATTGAATATTTATCATTATTGCTTCTTGGCACAGTAAATTAATGACACTGGGTTATTTCATGGCAATTGATCATAAAAGTATTGTATTAGCAATCAGATGAAGTTTTGAAATTAAATATGCTATTCCAGATTTAATTGCCAATAAAATAGAATTTTTAGATGGAGCTGTACACAATGGACTTTTGAGAGCTTCATTAAATGTAAAAAATGAAGTGGATAATCAGTTTAAAAGAATAAAGAATGAATATCCAAAATTAAAAATAATAAATATGGTAAAATATAATGATACTTGGAAAATGAGATTTATTCAAAAATTAAACAAATTTTGAAACCTATTATTATACCTTCTCAAGATCCTTTTGTTTCTTTCAGATTATTACTACCTGGAGACATAATATACATGTACAAAGATTATAAAAATCAACTCAAAATAGAAATTTCAGCGCCAAGTATGTTTTCACATATTGTGTTATCCCAAACTATGCTATTTGATCATTTTCCTGATGAATATGAAAAAGTATTGAGTGAAGCAGAAAAATTGCTTGAATCACATATATTTATTTAAAAAAGTTGAAATTTCAACATATTGCATGCATTATTATAACTTTATATCAAAATCACATTACAATGGGAAAAATAAATAAAACAAGTGGAAGAATTATTAATCTTGATGATCAATACAAAAATAATAGAAAACCATATAAAAGAGAACACGTTAATGATCATTGTAAAGTAATTGAACAATCTTCAGTCAAACCATCATTGGCTGAAAATTTAAACATTGATATAAAACATTTAAAACTAGAAGATGTACAATGGTGTTCAATCAATAGCGAATATGGTAGAAAAAAGTTGAACAATGTATTTTTTAATACTATCATTCATGCTTTTGCAAATCATTTACCAATTATAATAAATCCTGACATAATTAGAAATTTGGTGATAAATGGATTAAGTTCAATAATTAATAATAATCCTGAGAAATACAGAAAATATTTCTTTGATCATGATTTGAAAATGGAAATCAATTTAAAAAGAGATGAGTTCTCTCAAGATTATGATGAGAATGATTGGACTGGTTTAATAAAACAATTTTCAGAATGTGTTGGTGAATTAACTACCAATAAAAAACTTGTCGAATTAACAACAAAAGAATATTCCACAACTTCCTCAATTAATACAATTGTCAATAACATTTCATTAATGGATACTTTCAAGTCTTATATTGAGTATAATTTTAATTCAATGTGTGGAATTTCAGAAGTAGAATTATTGGGAACTCCAGAAGATTGGATTAACATCAAAAACTTGATATTATGCATTCAAAAATGTGATTTGGAATGGTGGACAAAACATTTAATTCCAATAATAGACAAATTCATTGAAGCATCTAATCCAAAAAATGATGTTGATTATAAATTTTGGAAGGATCTAATCAAACATGATTCTCAATCTGGTGGAGATACTATTGATGGAAATTTAGCAAGATTTGTGGCAATCAATAAAGATACTAAAACAGAATTAAATTGGGATAAATATGTTCATTTGACAGTTGAAGATATTCCAAGAGATTTATCCAATGTTCCAGTGGTATGGACATATCTTGATCAAAAAATTAACTTAAAATTTATTGGAGGTAATTTTGGCACTTTTATTTCCAAAGAAGGAAGATTGGGAGTTGGTCAAGGATTTATCATTGCAACTCAAAAGTCACTTGGAGAATCTGCAAAGGTAAGTGAATTTTCAAAACAATTAAATGAAATCAATGAACAACTTAAAAATTTAAATATGAGAAGTAAGGAAGAAATAAAGCAATGCAAAATTGAAATTTTTGAATTGGACAAAAAAATACAAAGTATGGAAGAAAAAGATCCAAATTTAGCAACATTAAAACTTGAATTGAGGCAAAAGCAAGATGTTTTATTGGAACACAATATGAATCACTATGAAAAACGACAACTTGAAGAACAACAATGGGAAATTGAAGAATCACTCAAATTTGTGCAATTCACAAATACTTTTTAATTTATTGAATCTTTGATAAAATATTGAAATAATAACATATTGCTTGCCCAGAGGTACTGCTGTTGATGTTTCTTTAAAAAATATAAGTACAAATGAAAAAATACCAATGCCAACTGATTTTTCTGACTTTTCAATTCCCATCAATATTTGTTTATCCAATACAAATGATTTGTCAATTGTTATATTATTGGTGTGAAAACATAGTATAAATTGCATTATTGTTTTGCTCATGAAAACACAATAAACATTTATAAATGAAAAAATAAATTTCATGTGTTATGTAATCAAGTAACACAATATCATTAATTTTAATGGCTTTGGAATTTTATATTTCTTCATAATACATAACAAGACATGAATTTGTTTTTTAGTATCACCAGTTAAATATTTGATCTCTTTTAATACATCATGTACTTGATTTATCTTGAATATATTATGTCCATTGTATTTTATAAGTTGACCATCTAATTTAATATTTTTCTTAAAGCATAATTCTTCTTTGTTAAGTCCTCTTGACACAGTGCACAAAAAATCAATAGATGAATTTTTGAGTAATATCATTATACTAGAAGTAGTACTTTGATCATATGAATATATATCAATTATATCATTTTTATCATATTCTGTATTCATTATATTATAACAATTATCTCCATACGTCAATGTATTATCATCCAATAAAATATATGGATTAGATATTAATGTGATATTTTTTCCAAATTTGATGATTTCATGTGATCCTATTTTTTCAAAATCATAACAAGCCATATGTTTCATGGCATATTCCAAATTGTGACATGTCAAATAATCATTTAAAAGTCTTGTAAATTTATTATTTTGTATTATATCAATATAATTATCATGTATCACATGCATTTTTTTATCTGGAATATTCAATTTATTAAATAATGCATCTTTATATAACATTAATATGCCATCTTTATTATCACAAATGAATGCATCCTTATATGTATCACTCATATCATTGATATTTTCAGCAATCTTAATATAATTCTTGAATAAATCACCATTGAACTTCAATATATAATCATCACATTGCTTTTTAATATCTGTAATTTCATTATATCGCACCTTAACTAAACATTCACTCACAAGATTTATTTTATATTGTTTGCCATTATTTAAAGTTAATACTTGACTAGTCATTGTATATTTCATTGATAAATAAAGTACTCATAATCAATATATATTTCAACTTTTTATGTTATCAATTTACTGATAATCAAAAGTTTTAATGTTTTTGGCATAATGATATGTCTCTTCAACACACATAATAAGACATTGATTTGTATTTTGGTATTTTTGGTTAAATATTTAATATTTTCAATCACATCAAATACATTATTTATTTTAAATATATTTTTTCCATTATATTTCACAAATTGTCCATCTAAATGTATTCTTTTATCCAAAATAAAACTATCATCATACATTGGTGTATAATCCTCCATGCGTAATATATCAATCGATGAATCTTTTTTTATTACAATTAATGATTTCGACAATGAAGAAACACAATATATATCAATAACATCATCTACATTATAAGAAGTTGGCATAATATTATAAAAATTGTCACCAAAAGTTATAGCATTATTGTCCAAATAAATATATGATGATCGCATAACAATAGTACTTTTTACAATTTTCGCTACATGATTACAACCAATTTTATTTGTGTTATTTTGAACTAATGACATTTTTGGGAAATTGTACATATTACATGTATTTATATCCAACATCCAACGTTCACATTTAATTTTATAAATAATGTGATCTGTCGTTATCATACAAATATAAGTATCTTCTATTAGATGTTTTTCTATGTTTGAACTTTTTATTTCATAAAATATTGAATCCTTGTATGCCATCAACACATTATCATAATTGTCACAAAAAAAATTATCATTATATACATTACTCATATCATTTATGTTTTCAGCAATTTTTACATCATCTTTATATAAATTACCATTGTACTCTAAAGTGTATTTACCTTTTATTTTGTTAATTTTTTTATAACTAGATTGTCTAATGAATTGTCCAGTGTGTGTATTAAGTTCATAATCTTCTCCAGTATTTAAAGTTATCATATATAATGTATTATTGTATGCTATAAATAAAAGAATATCAGTCAATATATATTTCAATTTTTTCATATAATTAATAATTTGCTGATAATCAATAATTTTAGAGGTTTTGGCATGATAATAATATATCTTTTCAACACACACAACAATATATTGATTTGTATTTTGGTATTTTTGTTTAAGTATTTAATATTTTCAAGTACATCATGTACATTTTCTATTTTGAATATATTTTTACCATTATATTTGATGAGTTGTCCATCTAAAACTATTGTTTGTTCGAGTATTAATTCTTCTTTCCAAGTTTCAATATCATTCACTTTAAAATAATTAATGGTAGAATTTTTATTTATTAAAATTATTATATAATTATTAAAATTTATTGGTGCATATGAATATATATCTATGATTTCATTAGTATCACATCCAATTGAAATCATATTCCAATAAAATTCACAAAATGTTACACACCCATTGTCCAATAATAAATATGGAAATGTGTCAATATCATCAGTTTTCATAATTTTTAATATTTTATGTGGTTTAATTTTTTCACAAGTACCATTTCTTATAGATCCTACAAGTTCTAGCATGTTATCTTCATTAATGATGTTCAACCATCTTTCACATGAAAATCTATAAATGTGATAATCAACTATAATATCTATATATGACTGATTAATTGAATAACAATCAATATGTTCAAATTTATAAAACTTTGAATTTTTATATAACATCAATATTCCATCATCATTATCACAAAAAAAATTATCATTATATACATGACTCATGTCTTTTATATTTTTTGCAATCATAACATCTCTCTTATACAAATGTCCATTATATCCCAAAACATATGGAGTCCATATCATTTTTATAAATGAATTACCTTGACATTCACTGATTTTTATATTTAACACATCAAAAATATACTGCTTTCCATTATTCAAAGTTAGCATTGGATTACTCATATAAATTTACCATAATAAATAAAAGAGTTATCAGTCAGTATATATTTCAACTTTTTCATATAATTAATAATTTGCTGATAATCAATAATATTTCTTTTCAAAACACACAATAATATATGAATCTGTTTTTTAACATCATCAGAAAAATATTTAACTTCATTCAATACATCATGTACATTTTACTAGATATATATTTAATTTGTAAAATAAATCAACAAATCAAATAATCCTTAAATTCCATCAATGTTATTTTATCAATAGATCCCACCAACATTTTAATCTTTTCAATATGTTCCACAGTCACATTATCATGATTAAAACAATCATTGCACAACAATACTATCCTTGAATAAATATTATCATGGTGAAAATAATATGCATTTCGATGTTTAACGATATCTTTTATCACAGTTCCAAAATTCATCTTGTGATATAAATGATTTTTAAAAAGAATACTGGTAAATTTTATAATATCATTGATGTCACTTTTGAGATCAATCAATATATTTTCATACCTATGAACATTTTTATGTATGTAATAATTTAATATATCATCATCCATCAATTTAAATATATCATTTGTCATTTTTATAGTATTGTTATTATCAATCATATGTCCCAATAAAATTTTTATAGTTTCAATGTTACTTTTTTCCGCCGTGTGGAATTTGATTGCGAATGTTAATGCAGAACAGTTATCACTTGTTTGTGCACTGACATCAGCATTATGTTGTAGTAATAATTTAACAGTTTCTATATTACTACTTGTATTTGAAAGGGCCGATGCATACATCAAAGCAGTGTGACCAAATTTATTTTGTATATTAACATCAGCACCATTATCCAGTAATAATTTTACAGTTTCTATATTACTACTTAAATTTGAAAGGGCCGATGCACCCATCAAAGTAGTATTTCCAGTATTGGTTGGCGTATTAACATTTGCATTATAATCCAATAATAATTTTACAGTTTCAATGCTACTATATGTATTTGAAAATCTAGAAGCTATATGTAATGCATTAATACCATCAATATCCATTAAATTTACATCTGCACCATTTTCCAATAATAATTTTATTATATGCAAATTATTACATATATTTGAACAACCACATGCAATCATCAAAGCAGTTCTGCCAATTGTGTTTTTGTAATTAATATTAGTATTTTTTATAACATTCTTTATCAACTCAATGTCTACATTTGGAATTGATACTAACTTCATTAACAAACTAAACCTAGTAGTTTTGAAATCATAGTAAGCTGTATATTGATAAGCCTTGTTCGCATCAATAAACATCAAATCTTCATCTTTAAATTGATTTATAAATTGATCTTTGAATTGATTATATTTCGTAAATTCCATTATATTATATGTATTTATACTAAAGGAATACAATGAGTATTATTTTCAATTTTTATTGGTAATCATAAATAAATATCATAATAATCCATATATTTTACAACTCTAGTTATTCCTTTGAGTTTATATGTCCAAATATTGCCATCCAAATCAATAAAGACATATGAAGTGTGTCTTCATGAAAAGTTGAAATATGAACTCATTAATTAAAGTTATTTATAACATATAAATCATAAATGTCAACTACTTTTATATCATTTAACAATAAATTATATGTGTGTGGAAATAATATTTATGGTCAATTGGGATTAGGAGATTCAAATAATATAAATACATTGACTTTTTTAATGGATAGTCCAGAAATAAAATCTATTAGTTACAATGATGGACATTCTATGATATTGAAAAATAATGGCGAATTATTGGTTTTTGGACGAAATATCTATGGTCAACTTGGTCTGAAACACACTGAAAATATATATATACCAACTTTATTAATGACAGATCCAGAAATAAAATCAATTCACTGTGGTTATTACTTTTCAATGATATTAAAAAACAATGGAGAATTATTTGTTTTTGGATACAATGTGCGTGGTTATTTGGGACTTGGACACACAAATATAATAAATGAACCTACATTGTTAATGCAAGATCCGGAAATAAAATATATTCATTGTGGTAGTTTTCACTCAATAATATTAAAGAATAATGGAGAATTATTTGTTTTTGGAGAGAATCCATATGGTCAATTGGGATTTATAAGTGGTAATACAACAGCAAAACCTACTTTATTAATAAAAAACCAAGAAATAAAATCTATTCATTGTGGTAGTTGTCATACTATGATTTTAATGAACAATGGAGAATTATTTGTTTTTGGACTCAATTACTGTGGACAATTGGGCTTGGGACATACCAACACTATTAATGAAAGATCCTGAAATAAATTCTATACATTGTGGTTATCATCATTCTATAATTCTAAAAAACAATGGGGAATTATTTATTTTTGGAGCCAATAATTTTTATCAATTGGGACTAAAACATACTAAAATTATTAGTAAACCAACTTTATTAATGATCGATCCTGAAATAAAATCAATTCATTGCAATTATTATCATTCAATGATTTTAAAAAATAACGGCGAATTATTGATTTTTGGACGTAATGAATATGGTCAACTAGGAATAGAAGATCATAATACTTGTTATGACGAACCCACTCTATCAATGACAAATTCAACAATAAATCTCTGGGAACAAATACAAACACCTATTCTATGGCATCATAGAAATCACATTAATTATTCCAAACAATTCAAACAAAGAATATATACTTTTTTGTTATTTTTAAAAAGAAATCAAGTGAAAACTGGTCTTAAAATACCAAAATTTCTGTTGTTTGAAATTATCAAATTTGTTGTTTAATTTGTAAAAAGTTGAATTTTGAATTGGTTTTTCACTCTATATAAAAGATATCATGTAAATGACATATAATAGTATATTAATTAATAATGAAATACATGTTGCTGGAGTGAATGCTTATGTTCCACTTGGAATGGAAGATTTAAATGGAAATAAATTTAAATTTTTAATGAACGATTCAAATGTAAAATCTATTATTCATGGTTATCATCACGGAATAATATGGAAAAATAATGGTGATGTATTGGTTTTTGGGTTAAATAACTTTGGTCAACTTGGATTTGCATCTATTGGATCTGATCATATCAATAAACCAACTGTATTATTGAATGATCTACAAATAAAATCAATTTGTTGTGGAAGTAATCATACAATGATTCTAAAAAATAATGGAGAAATATTCGTTTTTGGTGATAATCGATATTGTCAACTTGGTCTTAAACATAATAATTATATTTGTACACCAACTCTATTAATTAAAGATCCTGAAATAAAATCAATCTATTGTGGTGGTGATCATTCCATGATTTTGAAAAATAATGGCGAATTATTTGTTTTTGGATGTAATGTATTTGGTCAACTTGGATTTGGAAATTTTGAAAATATCAATGTGCCAACTTTATTGATGAAAGATCCTGACATAGAATTAATAAAGTGTGGTTGTTATCATTCAATGATTCTTAAAAATAATGGAGATTTATTTGTTTTTGGAAATAATATGTGTGGTCAATTGGGACTTGGCATTGGAGATTATAAAAATATCAATGTACCCACTTTTTTGACAAAAATTCCAGAAATAAAATCAATTCAGTGTGGTTTACGACATACAATGATATTAAAAAATAATGGCGAATTACTTGTTTGTGGAGATAATAGGAGTGGTCAGCTTGGACTTGAAGTCGAACAAAATGACACTGTTTGTAAATTGACTAAATTGATGAAAGATACAAATGTAAAATCAATTTGTTGTAGAGGTGATTATTCAATGATTCTAAAAAATAATGGAGAATTATATGCTTTTGGAGATAATACATATGGCCAATTGGGACTTGAAAAAGATGAACTAAATATTCATACACCAACTCTAATATTAACAAATTCCACAATAAATTTGCAAGAACAACAAATACAAATTATGTGGAAACATCATAATCATATTCATTATTCAACAAAATTCAAACAAAGAATAGACACTTTCATGTTTTTTTTGAAAAGAAATTATATGAGTACTGGTCTAAAAATACCAAAATTTGTTGTATTCGAAATCATCAAATTTACTATTTAATTTATCCAATATTTCATAAATATATATATCTGAATATATAATCATTTTTTAATTGATTATATGTTATCATAAAAAATCTTAATAATATATCCTTTGGTTCTGCAAATTGGACATATACTTTTTTTCATCTTACCTTTATTGTCATATGAATTTATTTTATTAGCACATGGCTCACACACACAAACATGTCCACACTTATTATATACATACTCTCTTGGATTTTCCATGCAAATACAACATTTATTTATATTATCATTTAATATACTTTTTTTGATATCATCATATTCATCATTTGAATGAAAATATTCATAATCTTCATCTATCTCATTATTTTCATCATTATCATTGTTCAAATTATCACCATTAGAATTTTCACATGCACAAATATGAATTCTTTGGACATCATTTAAATTGGTATTTTTAAGTTCTCTCCAATGAACAAATTGTTCATATTCAGAAATATTATTTTCTTTGATTTTTGGTTCAATCTTTTTAAAGTGTTCATACTTTTTATTGATTTTGATTTTTGGTATTTTCACTTTTATATCTTCATAAATGAGACCATTCTTAAATATAAATTTTATATCACCAAACTTGTTCTCATTAAATACACCATTATATATTAATCCATTTGCAAAAGTTAACTTACCTTCACCATGCATCTTGTTGTTTTTCAAATATCCATCATATGTACTACCTTTTGAATTTGTAAATTTTCCATACCCATCAAATATACCATTCACAAAATTTCCATCATATGTACAACCATTTGCAAATGTATATTTGCCAAAACCATCAAATATACCATTCACAAAATTTC
>Ga0302186_10002288_pt1 | contig 14885 bp, 16 predicted proteins | sample II_Bog_E1_2_FD_198782 | JGI IMG/M metagenome (GOLD analysis project Ga0302186, IMG submission 198782) | Peat permafrost microbial communities from Stordalen Mire near Abisko, Sweden - II_Bog_E1_1 | ecosystem: Environmental > Terrestrial > Soil > Wetlands > Peat | place: Sweden: Abisko... | reverse complement strand
AAAAGGTTGGATGAAAAGATTCCTATATTAATTTATCATAAAAGTCATTCACATTAATTTATGAAAATCACTTTTCGAATGAAATGAGGCTGAAGGCTGAGCAGTGTATCTTTGTTATAAAAAGTTGATTTTTAAAATACATGTTATCTATACTTTTACTATTAAATTAATTATATATGGATACTTTTTTTGAAACTATTGATGTTAATATTAAAACACCTGTCATACTCCTCATTGATGCATCTGGATCTGTCCTATCTAATTTTGGAACCAGTAATGTATTTGATAAAATGGAATCTATTGTCAGCAATATCAATGCTGATCTATTCAGAATCATCTTTTGGAATTCTAATACTGCAGAAAATAAAGTTTTTGGCAATGGACTCTTAAAATTACCTCACGTTGTTGAAAAAAAAGCAATAAAACAACCATTCTTCTTGGCAAAATCAAAAATTACTAATACATGTTTAACTTTTCCTCATCTAGGTTTTGATAATATCCCGAATGAATGGATCAATAATAAAGAAGCCACACACATTTATTTTGTAACTGATGGACAAATTGGATACCAAAATTGTGATATATTACCCAAACTAAAAAATAAACTTGCGGAAAGCATCAAAAATTTGTTCAAAAATTACAATAATGTACATTTGCATATTATCTCTGTTGAAGCAAAAAATATGGACTATAATAATTATGAAGTATTAAATGTTGCTGCTGGTGGTGATGTCTACAAAGTTATCCAAAATAATAACCTAACAAAATATATCACAGAATTCATATCTTATTCATTAAATAACCCAAATGGTTATCATCATATCAATACTATTATTCCACCACCTGGATTTGTCCCTTTCGGAAATAAAATATTCTCCGAAATGAAAACAAATCAATTTGTTAAATATCTATCAGATCTAATACAAACCAATAAAGACTCTGAAAATGAATTACTTAAAATCATCCAAAATTTATCTGGATCTATTAGGGTACTCACAAAAGGTAAATCGCAAAATATAGTGGAAAATGTCATGAAAATGTTCTGCCAAATGTTTAATAGTACCTGTATGGATGCATCAATAGTGCAATTCATTCTTGCCGATTCTGTTAAACTTGAAAATGATGGTAAGGCAATTGTATTATCTGAATATAAATCTAAACTTGCAAATCTATACAAAGAAGCACAACAATTATTGTCCAAAAATGGTAAAAATGCTATGAGTCTTGGTAATGAATTCATGAGTTTACCTATCAATAATAAAATTATTTCTGGACATCAAAATCTTGTCACTGATAGTTATAAATATAAAAAAAATACTATACAAGAATCTGCAATCACTGTTCAAAATAATGTTATTCCAGTATTACCTATGGATTATATCGGCAAAACACCAATGAATGAACAATGTATTAGACAATTCACCAGATTGGCTATTGCTGGATCTTTTAATAAAATAAACTTTATGGATGATATTGTCATATATACTGTAATGGGTATCATGACTAGATGTGTTGCTTCTGATCTTCCTGAAAAGTACGTTACTGGATATAGAAAATTAACAGAAACTATGTTGAAAAAAAAATATAATAATACAGAGGTTACTGTTTTGGAAAGATTGGAAAGTGGTGAATTACCTTTGTCAAATAATGGTAAAATAGAAAACTTTTATGGTTACATGAAAAAAATTAAAGATATGCTGGGATTGACAATCAATAATATGAGTATGTGGTATGTATTGTGCTTGGCTTTGGGAAATAATGCTATTACTGCTAAACAATATATTCATTGTTCTGATGAACTAGAAAAAGATTTTGGTCAAAATAAAAATGTTTGGAATTTAGTAAAAAGTCAAATAAATAAATTACAAGTTTTTGAAATCCCAATGAGTTACATCTATGACTATAAATGCATCGTCACTCTTGATGATACCACAAATGTTGGAGGATATATCATAAAATCACATAAAAATATATCTAACAGTACTTGTTCTCCTATATTTGTATTATCTGAAACTGGACACAAAATGATGATTGAACAATCCACTTGTTTTTGTCCTATCTGTTATACTAATTTAAATTTCAATAATTTTGAATATGTTGGACCAAAAAGTGCAATAGATATGAATATATTTTAATTTATTATCTTAAATTATGTTAATCATAAAAAAATATTATATGAGATTATTTTTTATATATTATTCACAATCACCAACATATTCTATTATTTGATTATCTGTTATTTTTTGCATTTCATCAAATCCAAAAACAATTCTATGATTCAATACATCATCACACATAATTTTCATAATTTTTAACTTGTCATATTTTTTATTTATCATCCTCAAAAATATTCCTCTAATTATTTTTTCATCTTTCCTAAACTCTTTTAACTCTTTTATATTTATACTTGAATGTACATAGTTTTTATCACATATTATATTATTTTTATCATTTGTCAAAATTACATTCATTGTAGATAAACCATCACATTTTTTCATATATAATTCATCAACCATTAATGCTAAAATAGTTCCACTTGAATATGCATATCCATTTACAAATATTCTCATAATTGGCACACATCACTTTAAAATCATTCATCTTTGTAAAACCAATCAATAATGGCATATATTTCATATATTTTATAAACATATTAAATAATTTTTATAAATATTATTTGATATAATCACTTTTATTAATAAAGATAACAATCACATTGATATTCAACTTTTTATTAATTAATTATTATTTTTATGTCTTGTTCGCATTCATTACATTCTATCGATTTATTATCCATGTAATGCATCAATAGAATCAAATAATCATTATTTGACATAAATTCTGATTTGATTGGATGAGTATTTCTTATTATTTCAAATTTATTGTTGTGTGGATTTATATTTATTTCCAATTCATAATTAAATCCATAATGAATTTTATAATTGAATTTATAATTATAATTGATTGTGCATCTATTTTGAATATCATATTGTTTGCCAAATGTATATGCAATCCTATCACTCAAAGTATTTTTATACATATGATTATTATATTTATTTACATTTAATCTAGCATTATTTATTTGTATCATATCATTCTTAAAATAACAATTATGCATTATATCTATATAAAATATAATATCTTCTTTGGCATGCATTTTAAATGATATTTTATGTTTAATCAAAAAATAAATTTGACATACCACACATTCATCCAAACACATTTTTATATTACATTTCATTATCTTGTACATTAAATATCTAGGTATCTTGATATTATTTCTTTTTAAATATGCACATATTATATTTGCTCCAAAAAGCTCACATAAATGTTTACCCAATGATTCATATAAAAGTTGATCAAATGTATTCATTATTCACTCATGTTTATATTTTATTATATTTTAATAATTCTTTTTCAACTTTTCACAAAAAATCACCAAGTATTAAATAATTTTCATTTCTACTTCTCTAACATCATATTCCAATAACTTGCTTGGTCTATCAGGATAAAAATACATATTCTGATATTTTGCCAATATAAATTGGTTATTGTCCAATATTATTTCTAAAAATCCAGACTCATCACTTCCATCATAAATTTGATGTGAATAATTATAATGTTTTGTCAATACAAGACCAATATTATTCTTTACATATTCCAATACATAATAATTATTCTGAAAATTCACCTCCAATATATTATTTTGTTTAAAATCAATACTAAAAGATATTTCATATTTACACAATAAATTTATTTGACATATAATACATTTTTCCAGACACATATCAATATTATAACTTGCTATCTTGTACATCAAATATTTTGGAATTTTCATGTTCATTCTTTTTAAATACATACATATCATATATAACTTTTGAAACTTGCATAAATATATACCCAAAGAATTATTCAATAGTTTATCAAACGAATCCATTATTAATTATACTTATATTCATATATTATTTCTAACAATATTTCAATTTTTATCAAAAAATTGATTAATTATTTTATTGCATATCATTATTTGTCATATCATCATTTATATATGAACATTATACAAGAAAATCAATTGTTCAATGAACTAATAAACTCCATCAAAAATAAAACATGTTCATGCATAAATAAATCACAAACAAAAATAACTATACATCCATCTATTGTATTTTACTCAAAAAATGATATGATCAATAAATCTAATTTGGAATTGTTATGTAATGTCTCACACAAAATGAAATTAAATGTACTTTCTATCGAAAACAATAATGATACATATTTTGCCATAAATTTTGATAATAAAAGTGTTTTCATTAACAATGGATCAGATAAATATGTTTTTGATATTCTAAGCAAATATAAAATTGCACATTATGTAGATGATACCAATGCACTAAATTCGAAATTATTATCATCACATTCATACATTAAAAGTACATTGTTAGATAGTGATAGACTTGATTATACCCTTATTGATTATAGATTCACAAATATCAAACATGTTAGAATCTATAATGAAGATGGAACACAAAATTGTTTAATAAAATGGTTAACACTTAATACACAAATTTATTCAATCAAAATATACAGGTGTTTCCCAGAATTATTTGATTTCTTAACAGAATTTCCCAATCACTCACTGCAATATATAAAATGTGTTGATCCACATAATAATAAAAAATTACAACTGTTACTAAAAGAAAAAAGAATAAAAATAAATAATATCATTCTCATAATATTTCTCATCATGAACTCAAATCATAAATATAAAAAGTACTTACCAAAACCAATTATGAAAATAATCTTAACATATGTGTATGATGTTGATTTCATCGAAAATTATGAATATTATACACAATATAATGGAAAATACACTAGAAAATCAATTACCAATAAATAAATTAACAGAAAATCATATCATCAAGAAAAAATGGAAAAATAATCACATTAATAGATCCAAAAATTATAATGAAGACAAAAATAGACATTGGTTTCAAAGAATCAGAAAAAATTCCAATAGAAATAGAAGACATGACATTAAATCACAATTAAAACAAACAAATGATGTTCATGTCCCATATATTGATAAAATGTTTATGTCACATTAAATTCAACCTCATTTCATTCACAACCAAATGAAAATGAAACACATAAAGTGTGTCTTCACACTAAAAAAGTTGATATTCTAAATGTTTGGAATATCCATTAATTGTTAATTTATCAAAAATGGGAAATATGATACAAAATGATTGTTATTCTGATGATAAATCAAGTCTCTTCTGTTCCAATGGAACGTGCAATAATATTCTCGAAAATGACAAAACAGTATGCGAATTATGCAATAATTGCCCAAAATGCAATAATGATAATGATATGACAAAACAGTTATGCATTAATTGTTGTATGGGGACACAAATTGATGATGATTTTCAATTTGCCACACATTATTCATTTTGTATTAATGATAATTGCTACAATTCTGTTAATGGCCAAGAAAGATGTGTGAAATGTACAAGTTCTCATAAACATACTAATTAATTTATTTTGATTTTTATAAAAAAATTGATGTTTTTTCATTTATCTGATCTCTTTTTATATATTTATTGTTTAATGGGAAATAAACATTCTATAAAAACTAATACTATAGAAATTCATGGATTAAATGGTATTGGTACATATATTGCTCCAAATGGTGATTTCCAAAAAGGATACTTTTTAAATGGAAATATGACCGGTAATGGCTATATTAAATATGCCAATGGTACGTGTTATGAAGGTAACTTTAAAAATGGATTAAAGCATGGAAAAGGAATTATTACATATCATGATGAGACTTCTTATGATGGAGATTTTTATGAAGATAAATTTCATGGAAATGGTAAATATACATATAAAAACTGTACTTATGAAGGAACATTTAAAAATGGAATGAAATATGGTAAGGGAATTATGAAATATAATTCTGGCAATTTTTATGAAGGATATTTTGATAATGATAAAAAAAATGGTAAAGGTGTATTTGTGCTTTCTGATGGTAATGTCTATGAAGGTGATTTTGCAAATGATGCATTTGATGGTCATGGTAAATATACTTATTCAACTGGCATATATATTGGGCAATTTAAAAGTTGTAAATTTGATGGTTATGGTGTTCTAGAAAATAATAATGGTGATATTTATGAAGGTCAATTCATAAATGGAAAAAAACATGGATCTGGTATGATGAAATATAAAGATGGACATATATTCGATGGATTGTTCGATAATGATAATAAACATGGCTTTGGAAAATATATCCTATCAAATAATGAAATATATGATGCAGAGTACGAAAATGATATTAAACATGGTGTAAATGTAGAAATGAATGTTGGTCGTGGATTCCATTATGGAGAATTCTCAAATGGCAAAAAACATGGATTTGGCGTGTGGAACTCTGAAAATCATACCTATAAAGGTGAATTCAAAAATGGTGAACAATCTGGTTTGGGTGAATACACTTGGCCCGACGGTGATATATACTATGGCGAATTCAAAAATAATAAAATTGATGGCAATGGTGTATATAATTACTCCAATGGCACATCTATTGTTATCTCTTTTGGATATACATATGAAGGAAATCTGACTCCAAAAGATAATAAACTAAAATGTAAATTTTCTTTTGATGATAAAATAAAAATAGATGTTATAAATAATATATCTCAAAAATCTGATAAATTAGAACCTGATATCAATTCTTGCTCTGTCTGTATGGATGGACCCAAAAAATATGCTTTTGTTAAATGTGGTCATCTGTGCATCTGCGAAACATGCAAAAAATTAATGAATAATAATAAATGTCCTATTTGTAGAATGGCTGGTGATGTCATTAAAATTTTTTTATAAATATTATATTATTCATCTAATTTTTGTAATATATATTTCATTCTTTTTTCATATTCACTTGATGTATTTTTATCACCATATAACGCAACTGAATATGTTTTAAACATTAAATATTTCTTACCATCTTTTTTAAATAATTTATTATCCAAAATAACTTTGAATTTTTCACTTGAATTTATGTTGCTAAAATCGCCTAAATGTCTATCTTTGAATATTGTAGTTATTCGCTCATGTATGCTACATTTTATTAAATTATTTGCATTATCGATACCTAAATATCTCTTCAATTTTATCATAAAATATGCAGTAAACCACATCTTTATTTCTTCTTCTGTGTCAAATCTCATATTTTTAAAAGAAAAATTATACTTGGCCATCACATTATTTACTTTTGGATTAAACTGTAAATTATAAGTACTCAAATATGGCATCTCAAAACATACATCTTTATTTTTATATTCCAAATATATCATCTTTAATTTTAAAATCATCAAAATCAATTTTATAATAATGCTTAAAATTACTAAAATATATAATATTTAAATATTATTGTTCATGATGTACAATATTCTTTATTGTCTTACTTTTCACTATCTCTTCATATAATCTTTTGCATACTAATGATAATCTAAAAATATCAATATAACTTAATTTTAATGATATACTATACAATATGTCTTTTGCCACATTTTCCAATGAATACATCTAAATTTAATATTTGCATTGATAACGTGATCTCTAATATTTTGATTCTCATTTTTTTTTGACATCAATGGAAAAATTGAAAAAGTTACATATTATAATACATTTATAGTATTGATGAATTTATATATGGATAAATTGCCAAGATGTGTCTTTTTATATTTGGTTGAGTACTTGAATATCCAAAATAAAGGAATTCTAAAAAGAGTATGCAGACAATTCAATGATTGGATATTATTCAAATCAAGTGAAATCAACAAACAATTCCAACAATTGGAAAACATAATTGAACAATATGAAGATACTAAATGTTGCAATTGTTATACAGATATATGTGATTTTCAAAAAATAATATGTAAAGATTGTTATTGGATGTGCAAAAATTGTGATGAAATGTGTTGTCCCAAATGCGGTGTCTTGTGTGATATTTGTATTGAATATTTTTGCTCATGCACAACTATGCATCCAATATCACATAATTATCACAATGATATTGATTATACATATCGATGTCCAAAATGTTATAATAAATTATTAAGCACATACTATGTGTTTGAAATATATAAAAAATAAGTGTTAAAATATATAACCAATAACTCAAACAAAGTTTGAATTGTTCCAAGGACTAACAGGCACATATGGCATCACAAATGGATCACCTCTCAAATCATACGATTCATTCTTTGTGAATCTAGCAGGTTGATTCCATCCATACAAAATTGGTGCAAAATTCTCATTCTCCTCTATATCAGATGTTAATGCCACCAACAAATAACATATTGCAATTATAACTATCAACAATATCAATGCTTCCAATGAAGTATCCATTCTATAATTTACAATAATATTTTAAATATAACAAAAAAAGATGAAATATATATATCTTAATGTATCTTTATTTCAATGATCAAAAATCAATATATGAATGTTAAAGAACAAGAAATCATAAATTATCTTGAAACAAAAGGTATTGATTATATCAATATTGAAAATGAATCATTAATATCTCCAATACATAATTTATTATTATATTTAAAATGGTCTGATGATAATAAAAATGAACATATTTATTGCATGTATTTAGCAATTGTTTATTATATTCAACATGCATATACAAATTCTCATTATCTTTTGGAAAAATTACTTGGCACACAATATGATCCAATCATTTATTACTATCTTGGATGCATATATCTAACTTATGAATATGAACAAAAAAATAAAAAACTAGGAATTCAATATCTAAATGTAAGTATTAATCTTGGCAATCCTGCTGCAATGAATAAATTAGGACTTGAATACTTATTTGAAAATGATGTAATGTGCCATGAAAAAGCATTTGATTTGCTCCAAAATTCAATCAAATATAATTATGTTCCTGCTTTCCAAAATTTGGCATACATGTATCACAGTGGAAAATATGTTAAAAAAGATCTAAATGTAGCAATCTATTATTATCATAAAGTATGTGAACCTAAAAATAAAAATATTAATGATGTCATTAATATTAAACAAAATGATATTGAATGGAAATCATGGTTACATAAATATTGGCCTAATAGAATTACTTTTTATAAACAAAATATTCATGACACAATAATGACTTTATTGTTAATATCAAAATGTAGACATTCAAGTAAATACAAATATATCAATTGTGTGATCAAAGGAATAACAATGCAAATATTAAACTATTTTACCAATAATATTTTTTTTGATAGAAATAAATTTATTGATAAACATAATTTTATCAATGTAAAAAAATACTTTATGGATGATATTATCTCTACTTTGCTGTTAATATCAAAAAATAGAAAGTCAAGTGAATATAAATATATTGATTGTATGAATAAAAACATTATGTTAATCATTATTAAATATTTTTGTATGTTCAATAAACAAATTACCAAAATATAATTTATGCATTTTAATGTATTATTTTATCTTTTTGATATTGTCTCTGAATTTACCTAAATTACTCATTATATTTTTTATCTTATCTGTCTTTGGCATCTTGTCTAATTTCATCATTGCATTTTCTATCTTCAATAATACCGCTTTTCTTGTACTCTCTGATGATAATACTTTCACTAAATCCTTTGATGTCATCTTGGATAATGCACTTATTGATATCTCTTTTTTCTCTTTATCTAATATTGGCTTTATATTCTTACCATAATATTTCTTATTATACTCTGCAATGTCTTTTTTATGTTGTTTATACCACTCTCTTTTTTTGGCTAATCTTTGTTCATATTTATCTTTATCCATATATTAACTTTCATAAAAAAATTTAATAATTCTCATCTATATATTCGCAAGGCTTCTCAAAAGTATTATCCACCATAAATAATTTTGGTTCACATGTATGAGCATCGTCCTTAATTTTCTCTTTGTATATCTCTTCATCCATATCACATTCTATACATTCCACATTCTCAAATTCTACAGTTATATTATTTTCATCTGTTATTCTACACTTGTACACCGCAATAATCTTCTTAACATCACTTTTATTGATATTTTTGATAAATATTGCATTCTCTTTATCACAACATTTTGCAATCACATTATATGTTGAATTTTGAAAATTTTGAGTATATTCATTTACAATATTATTATTTGTAAACATTGATTTTGTCTTATTGATTCTATCTTTAATTATCTCATTTATATCTGTAATTTCATTATTAGATTGCATTTGTTACTTTTATGATAATCATTTAATATACATTCATTTTTATATTCAACTTTTTATTGATATATCATCATAAAAAGTTGAATTTTAAAATCATTAAACCATATATACTTTAATTTATATACTATTATGAATACACAAGTAAGTGACTTTATGAAAACATATGGAGTGACTGGAAATCCGGCAATTGATGGTCTAATATTAGCACATATCATTCCAATAATATTAGAACAATCCACAAAAATAATTGAACTCCTAAAAACAATTTCTTTGTTATTATTTCGATTTTGCATTGAATTCATCACTAATAAATTTAATGCAAAATTCAAAGGTGATATATTGTGCACGGTTGTCCTAAAAAAAGATACTGATAAATTTATGTATAATTTTCTAGATGAACAAATGTTCTTTAAAAATATAAAATCTGATCAAGTTGACAAAATTCTGGAATTCAGTGATGATTGGGAAGATCCATCCAATACATCAGAAAATATTGAAAAGAAACTTAATGAACACTTTCTCAAAAAATATCAAAAAAAAAATATTGCATTAAATTTAAAAGTCGAACACAAAGAAAATAATGTATTAACATCTGATAAAATTGTTGATGATAAAATTACCAAAATATTCAAAGCTGGTAATCATTATATCAAATTCATCAAATATTCAAAAAATAATATGATCAGTATCAAACTTTTAAACTTTAAATTTAATATGATCGATGATGATAATAATCTTGATTATCACATCACCATTATTGAATATTTTCTTGAACAAAAATTGAATCTTAAAAAGTTCTTACAATTCAAATATCATGTCATCATTAGAGATCCAAAATCAATAAATGCGCTTGCTCATTTTCGCAATAATAACTTTATCGATTCAAACAAATATTTGCTAAATTATGGCGATTCATTCGAAACAAATATTAATGATCAAGATACATTTCTAAAAAATTATGAATTTAATAATAATAGTATCGATACAATTTTAAATAATGTCATGTCAAACTCTACTGCTTTGTCTACCAGTCAAGTCACCAGTAAATATAATATCATAATTACTGAAGGAATTGGTTATCAAGGATATTTTAAAAAAAATAATAAAATTTATTATAATTATAATAATGGACAGTTGGATCACATGTACATTATCAGTTTAGATGGAGAATTATCAATACAAAATATACAAAATGATATCAATTGGATAATCGAAACTGGCAAAAAAAATTCATGTTTAACAACCACAAAAAATAAAAAACCAATGAATATATTAAAAAGAAAAAATAATAACTGGGAAACCATTGGTAACAATAAAAGATCTTTTGATTCATTGTATCTCAATGATAATATCAAAAATAGTATAAATCATGAAATAACCACTTTTCTAAACTCAAAAGAATTCTTTGAAGAATTTGAAATATCTTATAGAAAAGGATTACTATTTCATGGACCACCTGGAACTGGTAAAACATCCGTTGTTAGAGCCATATCATTTGAATTTCAATTACCAATCTATATTATTAATGTAAATGATAGCGAAATCAATGATGAAAGTATTTCTGATATACTGAATAGTATCGGAGGATCACCCAAAATAGTATTGTTTGAAGATATAGATTCTGCTTTTGTCAATGAAGAAGAACTTGCCTCCACAGTTAGAATCAATGAAGAATTATGCAAAATTGATGATGAAAAATATAAACTACACAGAAAATATAAAAAAAATATTAATGATCAAAATCATGATGAAAAAAATAAAAATTCTGATACATTTGAAGAAGAACACAAAATCACAAAAACTGTAAAATGTCTAACTTACTCTGGATTACTAAATGCATTTGATGGTATATTATCAAACCAAACTGGAGTCATCACCATTATGACCACCAACTATATTGAAAAGTTGGGTGGGGCCCTAATTAGACCTGGTAGAATCGATAATATTTATTATCTGGGATATTGTGATATTCCACAAATCAACAATATGATTAACGGGTTCATTTTCAAAAAACTTAAATTTGATAAAGATCATATGTACACAAAAAAAATCATCGATAAAAAAATATCTAATCTAATCAACAAAATAACTGATAGCAATAATAACTTACTCATCAAAATTAAACCATGTGAACTACAATCATATATCCTCACACATATCATGAATATCGAAAATATATTTGATAATGTGGGCGAACTGCTAAAATATATTATCAAATAATTTTCTGTAAAAAGTTGAAAATCTAAACATCTAAATTATCCACTATCATATAAAATAACTAATAAAAATGAAAATGTATATATTTTTCTTTATAATTATTATGTTGGCCACTATTTATACTTGCATAACAAATTCAGATTGCGTTTACCAATTGGGATTCAATTATTGTTGTATTGATAATTCATGTGTCGAATGTGTCGAATCCATGAATATTATTGTAAATGCAACATTATCTTTCATAAATTAAATATTATATGATTCCAAAAAACTCTTGGAATTATGTATTTGCGATGTTAATACACTCACTTTTATATCAGACTTTTTATTAAATTCATTTATCACATTCATCTCTTGATATGTTATTCCACCATGCATATATATTACAATATTTGTGTAATTATTTTTGTTTATAAATGGATACTTTATCTCAGATAATTTATTTGATAATACCTCACTCAAAATATTATGTATTAATGGTTTGAATTGCACATATGCATTATTTGATGTTCCAGATATATATTCCATTATTGATTTTCCCTGAAATACATTCCCAATTCTCTTGTCCTTCCCACAAATATTCAATATATTGTCCAAAATCTTCATGTATTTATCTTCTAAATTGTCTTTCAATAATAACTTGAAATCTTCCAATTCACTATCATTCTTACTCTCATGCTTCAATGCATATAATATCACCAATTTAAATTTATCTAAAATGTCCACTATTGGATCATTTATTATTTGCAACATTTTATTCACTATCTCATTATGATCATTACCAGATATGATCTCTTGTTGAACAATTGATATCTCCATTATCTTCTTTGAAAAATTCTTTGTAAATTCCTTTATTATCTTATTGTGGCAAGAAACTGTATTCTGCATCTTCAAATAATTTGGATATTCACTCGTAAATTTCTTAATATGTTCAACTGTAATATTTTTATATTCCTCTTGCTTCTTCTTATACTCATCTATCAATACCGAAAATTTGTCACTCAAATCTGAAAACATTAAAAACATATTCTCCTCATAAAATTTATCTATCACTGGGTCCAATAATAACTCTTCTGATCTCTTCTCATTTACTATTTTTATCTTGTTCATATTTATACCTATAAATTCGTGAATCATCGCCTGATATGTCCACCAATTAATCAATGGAGTGACTGGATCATCTTTTCTCTCTAATATCAATAATAATGCACTGTCCCTAAAACCAAATTCATCTGATTTTAATATCTCTTCTCCTATACTTTTGCATACATTTGATTTGTTTGAATATCTTATTATTGGATTAAATCTAAAACTTGACATAAATATTATCAATGAATCTGCTATACTTTTTAGATTTGAACTTAGCATATCTCTTGTGGCTTCTGGCATATCTCTTGTGGCCTCTGGCATATCTCTTGTGGCCTCTGGCATATCTCTTGTGGCCTCTGGCATATCTCTTGTGGCCTCTGGCATCTTGAACACACTCAAATTGTCCTGTACTATATTGAAATTCAAATATATTTCATTAATATCTACTATTTTGTCTTTCTCGTCACATTTTCCCAATTCTTCTATTTGTTCATCACTTATTTTACTGATAAAATACAAATAATATTTCCCATATCTTTTATTTGATACTATTTCTTTTACATGCAAAAATGAAATAGATGGATCCACAAAAATAATACAATCCAGCCATAAATATTTACTCTTGTCTTTGTCACTTGAATCTATCTCTATCAAATTAAAATCTAATACATTATTTAAAGGTAAATCTGTTTTTGTCATCACCGTACTTATTATACTCTTTGTTGTTTCATCCAGTAATAACATCTTGTAATTTTCTGTGCATTTTATCATCGATATTATTGTTTCCTTTAAATAATTGTTTGTTGATTCATTCAAAATATCCCTTGATTTGTTCTTAAAATCATATGATGGATTGCTTTTGTGTTTTCTTGTAAAATCACCTGATGAATTACTTTTATGAGAAGTCTTGAAATCACTTGATAACTTACGAGTATGTTTTGTTATATTACTCATCATATCACTAAAAAAATTACCTGACTTTCTATTATTATTATTATTATTATTACTCATTGCTGAATTATTAATTATTTTGTTATATGTGATTGGCAATATGATGAATTTTCAATTTTTTATAAAAGTTAATGTTTGTATGTATGTAATATGTACTAACATCAACTTTTTATAAAAGTTAATGTTTGTATGTATGTAATATGTACTAACATCAACTTTTTATAAAAGTTAATGTTTGTATGTATGTAATATGTACTAACATCAATTTTTTATAAAAGTTAATGTTTGTATGTATGTAATATGTACTAACATCAATTTTTTATAAAAGTTAATGTTTGTATGT
>Ga0302186_10002280_pt1 | contig 14914 bp, 11 predicted proteins | sample II_Bog_E1_2_FD_198782 | JGI IMG/M metagenome (GOLD analysis project Ga0302186, IMG submission 198782) | Peat permafrost microbial communities from Stordalen Mire near Abisko, Sweden - II_Bog_E1_1 | ecosystem: Environmental > Terrestrial > Soil > Wetlands > Peat | place: Sweden: Abisko... | reverse complement strand
AATAATATTAATGATTCTGATAATTTATTGAGTGACGAAAAACCAATGGAAATAAAGTCCAAAGTCACATCTAAAAATAAACCAAAAAATAATAATATCGAATCCAATGATCTCTTGAGTGATGAAGAACCAATTAAAATTAAAACAAAGTTTAAAGTCATACCTAAAAATATCAATGTCGTACCCAATGAACCAATTAAAATAAAAACAAACAAAATCCAAAAATCTAAAAATACAAAATCAAAACATAGTATTGATGAGTCTGATGATTTATTGAGTGACATAGAACCAATAGAAATAAAATCTAAAAATACGAAGAATATTAAATCTAAAAAAAACATTGTTGAATCTGATGATTTGTTGAGTGATGAAGAACCCATTGAAATTAAAACAAAACAAACAAAATCCAAAAATATAAAACCTAAAAATAATATTGTTGAATCTGATGATTTATTGAGTGATGAAGAACCTATTGAAATCAAAACAAAACCTAAAAATGTTAAATTACAGAGTAAACCAAAATATAATATTCTCGAGTCCAACAAAAAAGTTATTCCCAAAAATAAACTTAAATCAAAATCTAACATTAAAACTATTAAATCCAAAAATAAATCTAATTGTGACATTGTAGAATCTGATGATAGATTGACTGATGAAGAAATTGAGGAAGAATCAAAAGACAAAAATAATAAATATAGTGATGATTCCAATAGTACTGAAAGAAATACCAATACTAAAAATAAAAAAAAATTCATTGTTAATTCAAATGATGAGTTTAGTGACTCTGAAGTGAAAACAAAAAGAAAACCAAAAACCACAAAATCAACAAAGAAACACACAAAAAAATAATATTTTAATCATTTATTACCTGTTCAATCATACATAAAATTTATGTTTAAATTATATATTCATGCACAATAGTACTCTTTCTAAATATTCTACTCGAAAGTATGCTTTGGGTGGTGGAATTATGCAAAATTATTGAAAATAAATATTAAATTATTACATTAAATGTCTAATTAAAGTAATCTTTTAAATATATATTTATAGTAATAATTATGTTGTGTAGAATTAATTGTTACTATATATACTTTAAAAATTGCATAATTTTGAAAATTATGATAAAATATTATTTTTAAAATTTAAAAATGAAAAATATAATAAATTAATTTTATCATTTGATCATTATATTTGAATTCAAATATATCATTTATTATAATATAACTATATTTAAATGCATAATTCTCAAGGTATACTTTGAGTGGTGGAATTATGCAAAATTATTTTAATGTACTTATTGAATTACTATATTATATATATTATTAAAGTGATAATTTAGATATAGATTTGATATAGTAATTTAATGATGTAAAAATGATGATTAATATATATACATTTTAAATTGCATGATTTTTATTAATTTTGTGGGAAATTATGCAATTTCTCAGAGCAGAATTTGAGAGAAAAATTGTTTATTGGATCAAAAAATTAAAAATGAAATAATTTAATTTTATTATTTGGATTATTATATTTATATCCAAATGTATCATTTATTATCATACAAACATCTTTTAAATGTATATTCTCAAGGTATACTTCTGTGGTGGAATTATGCAAAATCATTTTAAAGTAAATATTAAATTAATATAATGAATACATAATTAAAGTAATAACTTGATTATGTATTTATTAGTGTATTCATTCATCATATAAATGTTCATTTATATATGTACTTTTAAAATTGCATAATTTTGGACAATTTGAGTAAAAATTATGGGTAAATTTAATTATTTTAATTTTCATGAAAAATAACAAAATATAGTTTCGCGGATACATATACTTTTTATTTTATTTTTATATTTTTTTAAAAAGTAATTATACATACTATCTTTCATATCCCCATACCATCCCTCTAAAAGAGCTCGTAACCACATTCACTTTTATTTTCTATTTTTGTTAATTTTACCCACAATGATACTTTTACAATTTGTTCATATAATCACTTTTATTTTTCTAGCTCGTTTTTACCGAGCTGTGAAACTAATAAAAAGTGATTATATAAACAAATAAATATATGATTTTCAAGAGAGCTATTTTGCTTATGTACTTTTTATATTTACATTGAAAAATATTTTAAAATATTTTTTAAATTTTTGATTAATTATTGGATTTTTGATGTATATAAAAATTCTAAAAGTAACTACATATATGAAAATGAATTTTATGAAAACCTTTTTATTTTTGATTTCCAAAAGTCCTCAGAAAATTCTAATGTTCCAACACAAGACCTGTTGTGTTTGAAAAAAAATAAATTTTCATTGGTCTTATTTTTGAAAAATGAAACGTTTTTGTTTTTTAATATTTATAATTATATAATATATCTACTTTATTATTTTTGGTATATTATTTTGGATAATGTTTCCAAGAAATACTATTATACAATTAGTTATAAATATTACATCAATGTTTCAATGCATATGTTCTACTTCTCACAAATACTATCTATGATTATCTGCCAAAAATAACTTTAAATGTATTATAAAAATATATTTTTAAATTTATTCACAAAGAGTTTTTATAAAAATCAATTTTTAAGAAAAATACCAATATTAACAATTATTATATATTTAATAAATGTATTTACTTTTTATAACAATTTTATGATTTTATAAAAAGTAATCACATATACTACATTTATTATCCCCACACCATCCCTCTAAAAGAGCTTCTAATCTCATTAACTTTTATTTTCAAGTTTTATTGAAATTGTTCATAGTGATACTTTTGGAATTTGTCTATATAGTCACTTTTAATTTTCTTAACTCGCTTTTACCGAGCCATGAAACTGACAAAAAGTGATTATATAAACAAATAAATACGTGATTTTCATGAGAGCCATTTTGCGCACACACTTTTTATATTTTCACCAAAATATATTTTAAGATTTTCTTTGAAATATTCTTTAATTTTTTGATTTTTAATGTTTTGTAAAAATGAAAAAGTAAATATATGACTAAAAATGATTTTTATGAAAACCTTTTTATTTGTAATTTCCAAGAGTCCATAGAAAATTCTAATATTCCAACACAAGACCTGTTGTGTTGAGAAAAATAAAAATTTTTGATGGTCTTGATTTTAAAAAAGTTAATGTTTTTGTTTTTTAATATTTATAATTATATGATATATTTACTTTATTATTTTCGGCAAATCATTTTAGATAATACTGCTAAGAAGTATATTTATGCAGTTCATTATATGTATTATACTATGATTTAATGCATATATTTACTTCTTATATATACTATCTATGACTACTTGCCGAGAAGTACTTAATGTAATAAATTAATGTGTTTTAAATAAATCAACAGCTTTTTGATAATTTGATTTTATTTTTTGGTCAATTAATTGCATATTCCAAAGATTACTTTCACCATCAAATTTTATAATATCATTATATTGTTCTATTATAATTCCATATAATTCAAACACTTTTTTATCAGTGTCTAACTTTTCATCATAATGTATATTTGATTGATTTATCATTTCTTCATATTTGATTTTGAATTCGGTATATTCATGTTCGATTAATTGTCCATAAAGTTTAATGGCATTTGAATATTCAAGTAAATTATTATTTTCTTTATTTTGTGTTTGTAATATTTTCACATCATTTTTATATTTTTGTTCAATTTTATTTTTCATATATTGATGATCATATTTAACAAAATAATCCAATGTGTATTTCAAACATTGGATATTCCAAAGAAAAGCTAAATGGTACCATTCAAATATATCATTATAATCTAAAATATTACCATAATATAATTTATATGTTGATGCCAAGAATTTCCATTTAATCGCTTCATCATGATCCATACCTTTATAATTATTATCATCATATATTGATGCAATATGATACATTGCATATTCATTTAATTTATCATAATAATTGAGTGATTGTTTATATAAATTGATAGCTTTATTATAGTCTTGAACAACCATATAACCAATATGAAAACGCATTCCAAGGTTATATTTTCCATAACATGGAAATTTATTTGCATGATCTGAATGCATTATTATTACATGCAAAGTACTCATGAGATTATCTTACAATGTGATTTTCAATTTTTATGATTATAAAATTATTATAATGATATAATTATTATAATGATATAATTATATGGACAATAAATATAGAAATAGTACACGTTTTACTGAAATATTACCAATGAACTTAATATTTGATAGTGCATTAAAATCAGAAATATTGGAATGGAAATATAAAGATTTAAGTTATTCAGATATTGATTCTTTTATTATTTTTATGAATAAATGTATTAAATTCATGGAGCAAAACGAAAACTTATCATTTTTTATTGATAATGATGACAATGATAAAGATAATTTAATTAAAAAAAGAAATATAACTGTATTAAAAATTAAAAATATAATTGGTAAAACACAAAAAATTTATGATGTTGAAAAAGTATTAAAATCGATACTCACATTAGATAAAAACAATAAATATATCATTAACAAAGATAATTTAATGATTGCCAAATTTGATAATTTTTTTTATAAAATATGTTCTCGACAAGACATAATAAATGTTATTGATGGGATAAAAAATTATTTGGAAACAAATGATAGTGAATTACTTGGTTATAAAAATGAATTTAATTATTCAACATTATATTCTGATGATATGCTCAGATATGTAATATTTAGAAGTACGAATATTGCAGGACAATTGCACGAACACGATATTGATCGTATAATAAATGTTGGCAATAGTTTACATAAATTTGCGTGGGTCATTGATCAAAAATATCATGATGATTTTATTGTGGAATCCATACCATATTCTGGAAAAGGTCCTACTGAAGAGATAATTACGAAATATTTTAATTATATTATTAATGAGGAAAAGATCAATGACGATAAAATAAATTATTTTATTAATTATTTGAAAAATCATCAGATTGACATTGTATCATGTGCAAAAGAAACTTTGAGACAAAGAGTAGGATTTATTGATTATGTGAAAAGTGGTGAAGGTATTAAATCATTTTATTTACTGACAATAATAATGATATATATTAATTGCAATAATAATAAGAAAAAATTCGATAAATTCATAAAGAAATACATTGAAAATACTTATTTATGTCTAATTGAAATTGCATATGAAGATTATGATATTATAAAAGATATCAATGACTATATACAATTATTAAATATTGGTGATTTAACATGTAATGTATTGATTGCAAGTAAAGCATGGAATACATCCAATACAAATGTAGATTATGATAAATTATTGGAAGATCAATTTTTGCAAGATGTGGCAAGATGTCATGAAAGTTTTAAATATTCTTCATGGTCACAAGAAGAACACGAAAAAACAATTAAAAAATTTCATAATAATGAATATTATCTTTTATGTTTGTACACAAAGTTTAGACTTGCAAAAATGATACATGATAATGAAACTGAAAAAGAAATAAATAAAATGAATCCATGGGAATATGTAAAATCATATGAAAAAAATAATAATGAATATGATAATAATGGATATGATAGTGATGAATAAAACAAATTGTCTGATATTTATTGACTGATTTTTGTAAAAAAATTGTCTGATATTTATTGACTGATTTTTGTAAAAAAATTGTCTGATATTTATTGACTGATTTTTGTAAAAAAATTGTCTGATATTTATTGACTGATTTTTGTAAAAAAATTGTCTGATATTTATTGACTGATTTTTGCAAAAAAATTGAAAATATAATACATTGAAGATTTAATTATATTTAACCACAATAGAAGATGATTAAATATATTATTTTGATTATATTATTTATGCCAATTGTGTTGGGTGATTGTACAAAAGATAATTTTAATAAAGATCCAACAACATGGGGCAATGGAAAGTGTACATCAAATAAAAATTGCAGTTATCCTAATGGGGAATGTAAAAGTTTTAAATGTGAATGTGATAATAAATTTGGAAAACCAAATTGTTCATATGTGAGAAGATTATCAGTGACAGGATGTGCTTTGAATGTAGCATTACCTTTTGCAGGTCTTGCAGGTGTGGGTAATTTGTATATAGGAAGAATAAATCAAGGTATTGTACAATTAGTATTAGCATTAACATCGGTGATATTGGGGATTATTTGTTGTTGTATATTGTATGATAAGGTAAAGAATGAATGTATGACAATTGAACAATGTTTTCCATGTGTTGAGAATCATAAAATTTTATTAAATGTATTACTTGGGATTTTAATAATATTGATAGTATTAATGTATCTTGGGGCAAGTGCTTGGTCAGTGGTTGATGGTACTGCCATACTATTATGTGAATTTACTGATAATAATGGTTATGGTCTTGGGTTTTAATTTATAAAAAAGTTGAAATTTTAACATATTGAAGTGTCTATTAAGTTTGAACATTAGTATTGAAAAAAGCCATATAGAACATACATAAAAAGATATATAAAAATGATTAAAAACATTATTTTGATTATAACATTAGCAACATTTATTTTGGGTGCATTTGGGGATTGTTCAATAAGAAACTTTTACAAGGATCCAACACCATGGGGAACTGGGAATTGTACAACAGATAATAATTGTAATTATCCAAATGGACAATGTACAAATTTTACATGTGTATGTGGGAATAAATATGGAAAGCCAGATTGTTCATATGTGAGAAAGATATCACAATTGGCAGGAGGACTCAACATTGGTTTACCATTTGCTGGAATTGGTGGTGTTGGTAATTTGTACATACAAAGAATGCCACAAGGTATTGCACAAATTGTACTAATGTTAATTGGTGCCTTTTTTATTTGTATTGGGGGTTGCATTGGATGTTGTGCAGCGGCAAGTGATTCTACTGCTTGTCAAATTACTTCATCGATAGTACTTGGTGTGATGGCAGTATTATTATTATTGGCTGGACTAGGTGCATTTATATGGTCAATTATTGACGGTGCAAATATGTTATCATGTGGTCTTAGAGATGGACTTGGATATGCATTGAGCTTTTAATAAAACTGATCGATAAAAATTTATTTATGAATCAAAATATGAATAAATTTAAATTATGCTCATAATTTTATTTAAAAAAAAATTGAAATTTTAATATATTGAAGTCTACATAATATTTGAACATTAGTATTAAAAATGATTAAGAATATTGTTTTAATTGTAACATTGGTAACTTTTATTTTAGGTGTTTTGGGTGAATGCTCAATAAAAAATTTTGAACAAGATCCATTGCCATGGGGTACTAGAAATTGCACAACAAATGATAACTGTAATTATCCAAATGGGCAATGTACAAATTTAACATGTGTATGTGAAAATAAATTTGGAAAGCCTGATTGTTCATATGCGAGAAAACAATCACAAGTAGCAGGAGGACTTAATATTGGTTTACCATTTGCAGGTGTGGCTGGTGTAGGTAATTTGTACATTAGAAGAATGCCACAAGGTATTGCTCAAATAGTATTATCAATAATTGGAATTATATTTTTGTGTGGTGGTTGTTGTGTTGGTGGTTGTATATTATGTGGTGGATCATGTAAAATGAGTTGTGATGGTTGTATTCCAGTGACCATAGGAATATTATTCATTCTTTTGATAACAGGATTAATATTAGCGGGACTTGGAGTATTTATATGGTCTATTATTGATGGTGCAAATATGTTATCATGTACTCTTAGAGATGGATTTGGATATGCTTTGAGTTTCTAATAAAACCGATAGGTTTAATCTCACTGTGATTGGTAAAAATTTATTTATGTTTTTAGAATATAAATAAATTTTAGTATCTTTCTCTGAGTGTTTCAATGACATCATCTAATTTTAGATTTTTATATTTTAGATGATAGAAAGTTGGTCCAAGATTATTTTCATCTAGAATATGTACATGAAATAGGTGAATAGAATTTAGAGGAAAGACGTGAACATATAATCCAACATTGGTTATATTTTGGTTGGATGCATATAGAATAGCTACTTTTTTCATTTCTGTTAATTTACTGACGGTATTATGAATTTGAGATTTATTGTTGGCAAACATGATGGCATTCATGTATGTAGGATTGGATGTTTTTGGGCAAATAAATTTATGAAATTTACTCATAGATACTTTACTCAAATGTGAATCATGATTACTCAAATAATTATTATCAGAATATGCGAGATTGTTAAATATTTGATATGATTTATCATATTGTTCAAGATTATTTTCTTTTAGGACATTGGGATAAATTGTGGATCCATTGATTATTTTCATGAAGAAGTTTGTTTCAGGATTAATAATATTTTCTTTTAAGATTCCAACATTGTGTAATTCTTTTTTGAATTTATTGACATTATATTTTAATAGTTTATTGAGATATTTATTATACATTTGTTTATTATTGCATATACCATTAAATTTATTTTTTAGTATGATGCCAAATTTTGTTTCCATTATTATTATATCTTGATAGATTTATATGTTAAGATATGAAATAAATAGATATTCCAATATATCGCTATTTCAATTTTTTGCAAAATAAATATTAAATTTTATTATTTATGCATGTATATTTTATTGATATTTTTATGAAAAAAATTGAAATTAAAACATTTAAGGAAATATTTACTCCAATATGAATATTATAATAAAATGACAAATACAGATAATACAGCAATAGGAATAGATTTAGGTACAACATACAGTTGTGTCGGTATATGGCGCGATGGTCAAGTGGAGATTATTCCAAATGATCAGGGCAACAGAACAATGCCATCTTATGTAGCTTTTACAGATACAGAAAGATTGATTGGTGATGCAGCAAAGAATCAGGTAAATTACAATGCAAAGAATACAGTATTTGATGCGAAGAGATTAATTGGAAGAAATTTTTCAGATCCAACAGTGCAATCAGATATGAAGCATTGGCCATTTGTCGTTAAAAAAGGGCAAAATGACAAACCAATTATCGGGGTTACTTTTAAGAATGAGTTAAAGGAGTTTACACCAGAGGAGATTTCAGCAATGGTTTTGACAAAATTGAAAGAATCAGCGGAGGATTATTTAGGATATCCGATTAATAAAGTAGTTATTACAGTTCCAGCATATTTTAGTGATTCACAGAGAAGAGCAACAAAGGATGCAGGAACAATTGCAGGTTTGGATGTTTTAAGAATTATTAATGAACCAACAGCAGCAGCAATGGCATACGGATTGAATAAAGAAGGTGATAGAACTGTTTTGATTTTTGATTTTGGAGGGGGAACACTAGATACTTCAATTTTAGAGATTTCTGATGGATTATTTGAAGTAAAAGCTACATGTGGGTTAAATCATAGTGGTGGAGAAGATTTGGATAATCTTCTAGTTGATTGGTGTTTAGATGAATTTAGAAAGAAAAACAAATCAGTAAATGCAACACAATTGAAGAAGAATGAAAAGGCAGTTAGAAAATTGAGAACAGCATGTGAGAAGGCAAAAAGAAATTTATCAACAACGATGAGTACATGGGTTGAAGTTGATTCTTTGCACGAAGGTCTTGATTTTAGAATTGAGATTACAAGAGCTAAATTTGAACAATTATGTATGGGAGAATTTAATAAATGTATGGGACCAATAGAACAAGTATTAAAAGATGCACATATGAAGAAAGATGATGTAACAGATATAGTATTGGTTGGTGGATCAACGAGAATTCCGAAGATTAGAGAAATGATCAAGACATATTTTAATGGAAGAGAGCCAAAGAAAGATATTCATCCAGATGAAGCAGTAGCATATGGAGCAGCAATTCAGGCAGCAATTTTGACACAAGATAAACAAGGAGGAATTAAAGATGAAAAGTTGAGTGGTATTGTATTAGTTGATGTTGCACCTTTATCTTTAGGTATTGAGACAGCAGGTGGGGTGATGACAGCAATTATAGAGAGAAACACAACAATTCCATGTTCGAAGGAGAAAGAATTTACCACTTATTCTGACAATCAACCAAGTGTGCATGTAAAGACTTATGAGGGAGAAAGATATTTGACCAAAGACAATAATTTATTGGGAACATTTGAGTTGACAGGTATTCCACCGATGCCAAGAGGTATTCCAAAAATCAAAGTGAAGTTTGACATTGATACAAATGGAATATTACAAGTTAAAGCAACCGAAGAATCAACTGGAAAATCTAATAATATAGTTATTAAGAATGACAAGAATAGATATACACAAAGACAATTGGAAGATATGGAAAGAACCGCAAAAGAGATGGAAGAAGAAGATAAGAAGATGAGAGAGAAAGTAGAAGCAAAGAACAATTTGGAGAATTATGTATATAGTGTAAGAAATTCAATAAATACAGACGAGTTCAAGGAGAAATTGGGAGAGGAAAGAATGAAGCAAATTCAGGACATAGTGACAGATACTATTCAATGGTTAGATGATAATTCGAATGAATCAACAGAAACTTACACAGATAAATATAAAGAAGTAGAGGAATCAGTGAGACCAATTTTAATGCATGCATATCAACAAGAAGCACCAACAGAACAACCTCAGGAATGAGACGATTGTTAAAGTATTTAATTTATTTTGTTAATTTTTATTTATAGATATATTTAAAATAAATATCTGTAATAAACTATATGAAGGAGTATTTTACAAATAAAAATATTGCGATAGCAGCAGTGATAATATTGATAATAATATTAATTAAGATCAATATAACTAGACACGAATCATTTGATGCAAAGAAGAGTACAAAGGTATTTAAATATAATTCTGGGAACAAACATGTAATTAAGCCATCAGAGCAGAAAGTTCAAAATATGGATAATTCACAGGAACATGTTATAAATTCCCCAGAAACAAAAAATGAGGTTCATCATTATTATCATTATGATAAGAAAGACAAAAAGAAGAATAATAATAATTATGATGATGAATATGATGATTATGGTGGTTACAATAGAAGAAATAGGAATAGACGTAATGATTCATGGTATACTTGGTATGATAGATTTTATGATTATCCTTGGAATTCTTTTTGGGATTATCCAATGTATAATCCCTATGTACCAACATTAGAGAATGTTGCAATTCCCACTCAGATAATTCAGACACCACCAGTTCAAAATCAAGTGCCAAATCCGGTATCAAATCAACAGAATGAGGAACAATATATGTATAGACATCATTCAATAAATTATACAGCAATAATAACAATGTTTATGGCAGTATTATTGATTGGATTTATTGCTTTTATGGCCTTGAGAAAATGATAAGACACTTCGTGTGTTTCACTTTGGAGCAAAGTGACTCGGTTTCCTCGAAACTTTGGAGCAAAGTGACTCGGTTTCCTCGAAACTTTGGTCAGCCTCATTTCATTCGCAATCAAATATTTGCTGGCGATTAAAATGATCAGTATGCTAGCCAGCATATTATTGTGTAAAAGAGATTAAATGTTGTAATGGCTAGCATACTGATCATTTTAATCGCCGTCATAATATTAAAGATAATAATTAAAAGTTAATAATGAAATATTTGTGGGCGATTAAAATGATCTACACACTAACCATTATATTATTGGGTAAAAAAGATTAAATATTGTACTGGCTAGTATAATGATCTGAACAATTGCTGTCATAATATTAAAGATAATAATTGAAAGGTAATAATTTGGATATAATATGAAGAATTTGATGGTTATGATGGCAAAGACAAAAGATAATAAGATATTATAATAATGATGGAAATATAAAAAATATATATAATATTTATATATAAATGAGTATTGAATTAACTGAGAATCATTGCGTATTAATAATAATTGCGATAGTAATATTGATTGTGATATTTAAGAGATCAAAAAAGAGTGAAGGATATTATCCAATTCCAGAATATCCATATCCAATAAGAAATTGGAATGACAATAGAGGAACAAAAAAATGGTCACCATATTGGTATTTTGAAGAAGAATATAAAGCACCAAAAGTTTTAAGTAACTGGACTCCATTATGGGATTCTGATTTTGCGAATGGTGCATATATTCACGAGGCAATTCCAACAGTTGTTCCATATCAACCAAGTACAGGAGCAGCACAAAAGGAGAAATTAACAACTGAGTATAAATTTCAGAATCCTTTGTAATTTTTTAGTAAAAAAATTGAATAATTAAATATATGATGGTAATATTGTTATATATTTAATTAAAATGAATAATTTAGAGAATAAAATTTTAGATGAGAGTAACATTGATGTAATAAGAATGAATCAACCAACAATAAACATTAACATGTTAGGTCATGTAAGTAATGGAAAGAGTTCACTAACTTACCAATTAACACAGACAAAAACGCAGAGATATTCAACTGAACAGCAAAGAAACATAACAATAAAGTTAGGATATGCAAATGCCAAGATATTTAAATGTGATATTTGTCCAGCACCTGAATGTTACAAATCATATGCGAGTGACAAAATGGAAGCAAAATGTCTTTATTGTGATTTACCGATGAAATTAATGAAACATGTAAGTTTTGTTGATTCTCCTGGGCATTATGAGTTAATGCATGTAATGTTAAATGGAACATCTGTAGCTCATTCAACAATTATAGTGGAATCAGTGAGTAATTTGATGATACCAGCTCCACAAACAAAGGAACACATTGAGGCAGCAAATATTATAAAATTGCCAAATGTAATGGTATGTATGAATAAGATAGATTTAGTGGACAAATCTGTAGCAGAGAAGAGAATAGTGATGTTAAGGAATGCATTAAAGGATACTATTGCGGAGAATTCACCAATAGTGCCAATAAGTGCAAATTTTGATATAAACATAGATGTTGTATCTCAATATATTTGTGAGAATATACCGGAACCGGAGAAGGATTTAGTATCAAGTGTGAAGATGATAATAACAAGATCATTTAATATTAACAAACCGAATACACTGGTGAAGAATATAAAGGGAGGTGTGATTGGTGGATCAATTATAAGGGGATTATTGAGACTTGGTGACAAAGTGAAGATATTGCCAGGTATAATTAAGAATAAGGATAACAAATGGAATTATTATCCATTGATAGCTCATGTTTTATCGATAAATTCTGAGAATAATAAATTACAGTGTGCAGTTCCTGGCGGATTAATAGGAGTAGAGACAACATTAGATTCTGCGGTGACGGCAAGTGATAGAATAATTGGGAGTGTGTTGGAGAAGTTTGATGATAATTCTGATAACAAAGTATATGATACAATATATGTATTATTAGAGTTGAAGGCAAGTTATGATAAAGATATATCAAATGAGAAGAAAATAATAATAAATCACAATGGATGTGATATATTATGTGAATTGATAAAATGTAAGTTTCATAAGAAATTGGGAGGATTAGCGGTGGAGTTGAGATTAATGGATAGACCAATATATGCAACTCCGAATGATTATATAACAATAAATAGGATAACATCGAATAGTAATTCATATTCCGAGAAGAAATATAGTATAGAATTAATTGGGAGAGGAAAGATTATAGATGGTGAGGTTGGTATATTAATAGATAATTTTGTGAGTGAGGATTTGTAATTTTTTTATGTGAATTATATTATAGAATGAGTCAATCTTTAGATAACTTTTTGGGTCAAGAATTAGAAATTTTGAGATCCTATGGATGGAAAAAAGATAAAAAAGATGAAAGAGATTTAGTGCATAACTTTTCTATTTCAAAGGATATAGGAACAGTGACATCAGTGGATTTGCGCAGTCAATGTCCTCCAGTATACAATCAACTTGCACTTGGAAGTTGTACGGCAAATGCAATTTGCGGAGCATATGAATTTGATCAAATGAAGCAAGGGCAACAAATAAATCAATTTGCTCCATCAAGACTTTTTTTATATTATAATGAGAGATCACTAGAGGGAACTGTAAATGCTGATGATGGAGCACAAATTAGAGATGGTATTAAATCAATAAATACTACTGGATTATGCAGTGAGTCATCATGGCCATATGACATAACACGATTTGCTGCGAAACCATCAGATGCATGTTATGCAGAGGCATTAAATCATCATTCAGTTGCATATAAACAAGTATTACAAACAGAGGAACAGATAAAGCAATGTTTGATATCAGGTTATCCGATAGTATTTGGGATAACAGTTTATTCAAGTTTTGAATCACAAGCAGTTGCAAAAACGGGAATAGTTCCAATGCCAAAACTTGGGGATAAGATATTAGGAGGACATGCAATTATGATAGTAGGATTTGATGATGCTACGAGACTATTTTGGGTTAGAAACAGTTGGGGTGCAATGTGGGGAATTGGAGGATATTGTAAAATGCCATATGAGTATATTTTAAGTTCAAGTCATGCATCTGATTTTTGGACAATATCATCAATAATTAACACCAATGTAATTCCAAGTAATGTACCTATCGCAAATTCAAATGATAATCCGGTAGTAACACCTAATACACCAATAATTCATCATAATGCACCAATAATTCATCATAATGCACCAATAGTGTCACCAAGTGATGAATCCAATACTCCAGTGAAACCGCACATTATTATAAAACCACACATTGTTCATCCGAATACTCATGTTATTAAGAAATAAATGATTATAAAGAAGTTGAATATTTATTAATATTAAATAAATATTTACCATAAGTTAATATATAATGAAGAATATTGCAATATCAATATTAATAATAATTATTCTTTTGATTGCATACTATTTGTGTGCATATAAAAAAGAGGGTTTTAGTGTAATAATTGGGGTTGCAACTAGTTGCACTTTTCTTTATATTTATTTATAAAAATGTATATATAGTACCCATTATGTCATATATGTATAATTAATTATATTGAT
>Ga0302186_10002278_pt1 | contig 14921 bp, 19 predicted proteins | sample II_Bog_E1_2_FD_198782 | JGI IMG/M metagenome (GOLD analysis project Ga0302186, IMG submission 198782) | Peat permafrost microbial communities from Stordalen Mire near Abisko, Sweden - II_Bog_E1_1 | ecosystem: Environmental > Terrestrial > Soil > Wetlands > Peat | place: Sweden: Abisko... | reverse complement strand
TATGATCGCGTAATCGCCTTGAAGGATTCCTGCCCGGCCTCACTCAACATAAACATACTGTGTCCCAAATTTGAATTTTGATGGCGTGCCCTTCTAATTACACGACTTTGGAGGTAAATTAAACTCCCAAAGTAGGCTCATGATCTTTCTTGAAGGTGTGCTCAGAGAATCTCAGCAGCAGGCATGACTTTCCGACATCTATGCTAAGCGCTGAATTACTCGTGTCCCCCACAATAATATACTTGAAAAGATAGTCGTAATTGTTGTTCTGGATGTTCATGTTATCTCTGATTGCGATTAAATGAAATATTGTTAAGCAATATGCTATAACGGAGAGGAAAGTATATTTTATGTTGTGATGCGAGGTATCTTGTAAAAAAGAAGGAAGTAAGTAATATACTCGACAAGGAGCCTATTGCCAACGAAATATGATGGACATCATCCCGTTTTCATTAAAAGCAGAGATGATGAATTGAGATAAGAAATACATAAACCCGTTCGAAGAGTTCCATAGTTTAGAATTTAAATAGTTTATAGATATTCAATCCTCCATTGACAATAGATCGGTCTATCAATTAATCAAATTTATATTAGCGCAAACAAATCTTGGCAAATGAAGCAACCTTATCAACCCTACGCCTTAATCTTCGTTAAGGATCCAGTGCTTGAAGATTTTCCAAAGTAAAAGATACCGTCTTTCGTGACTTATCTCGTAGCCGGGAAAGACCCTCATGGTGAGTTCAATATCAGAAGAAGATTCAGAGAGTTTCTTTTGCTGAGGAATAAGTTAGTGGAAAGGTTCGTCGGCATTTACATTCCCCCCATCCCCTCCAAAAGAACAGCAGTAATAACTACTTTATCTAGGGCAATACATCGGAGAGGCATGTTGAGGAGAGGAGGAAATTCTTAAACTACTTTTGCCAGAAAATAGAAAAAAAGCCCTTTCTCTTCGACTCGGACATTTTTCAAACTTTTATCAGAGGCGCTCCCGATTTTTAGAGAGTAATTTTGAGGTAAATTAGGCTGCAAAATTAATGCCAAACCATTAGTACGCTCTGATCGCTAATATCTACGATGTCTAGTTCGCCAAATTTGCGGAATAGTGCAATTTAGCGAATATCATATGTGAGCTTGAAACTGAATCATAGACTTTGAAGCAAGTGGAGAAGAGGCTCACGGTGATACGAGATCAACTGTTGGAGGTGGCCGAAGCTAAAAAGATATTTGTCAATCAGTATGGTACGATATTTTATATTTAGGGCTGTGCTATAAAAATGTTCTACAGGCATTTGAGCAATAATTTGTTAAAATCCACGATCCTTCTGATGAAAGTATTTTCCTTTCAAACAATGAAAGATTTATCGAAAAGATAACTGAATACCTCCATTTTAGTGAGGCAAATGTCATTCAAGACTACGTTGAAATGATTACATACGATATTAGAGAAGCCAGATCGTTCCTTCAAGCAATATAATCAAGGCGAAATCTTTAATCAAAGAAGGCAAACTTTGAAGTTGTAAGAAGGCAGAGTAAAGAAGAGTTATAAAAATTGAAGAGTGGTGCAACGACACTTAAATCTATTTTCACTCTGGGCAACAAAGACAATCAAATCAAGCAACTCTAAACTAGCATTCCCGAATATGAGAAAAACGAATCTTTCTTGGATAAATGCATTCCTTTGACAGCAATTTCCATTTATAAAGATATTGAATAATTTAAGAAATCAAGACCAGTCGATTTTATGGGAAGCCTTCAAGTTGTGGCTTTAAAGTAGATGAGGTTATTAACTATCTACGGTGAAATGTTATCTGTGGCTCTGAAAGGAAATGTTCAATAAAAGAGCAAAGAGGAAGAAAAGAAATGATATTCTTAAGACTTAGAATTGGATATCTTCACAAAAATTAAGATTATTGACTATGCGGAATTCAACTGAAAAGCAGCTAAAAGGGACTGTTGCACATAGTTAAATTAGTATTTATACAAAAGAATGCTGGTATTGGATGGGATAATCATTTCTTTTTATCGAATTTGATGAGAATGGCGCTCATATTGTCCATGCCATACTGGTTTCCGCTATCTTTGGAGACAAGTTCATCTAAAAGTTCCTAATTGATGCTTTGCTGACTTGAGTTCTCTTTGTTGATTCTTTTGGTCACCCAATCTATCATCTAACTATTGGTTTTCACCTACCATATACCGTCACATCCCATTATAATAAAATCTACGTTTTCATTCTTTATTTTTGTTATATCAGGATTGGCTGTTATCATCTGCTCCTCTGGTTTCAGGTTTCCTCGTTTGTATTAGAGGTCGCCTAAAGCACGTGATAGATTTAGACCACCATTTACACGACCATAAGTTACACTTCCTCCTGCTTTGGTGATTCTATCAAGTTAACCAGAGTCTTCAGGCTTATGGTCTTTGCTTAGTTCCACCATTTTGCCATTAACCGATGCAATTGCTCTTGAATCTCCAGCATTGGCGCAGTAAATGAATTAAGGAGTTATAAAAACCACATTTGCAGTACATCCAGCGTGAGATTCCTCATCATATTTAGGCCCGTTATCCTTTTCTTTCATTTCCTTCTGAATAGAAACAATTTAATTTTTGCCGGCTTGTGTTAAGAGAATCTAATCCATTTTTAAAAAGGTTTCTCTCAGAGCTTTTTCATAATCTCTGCTTAAGTAGTTTTTATTGCTTTATAATTCTAAAATGAAATGGCGTTCAACAAAAGTTGAAACTTAGGCACCTGACTAACTGAAGAGATACCTCCATGCCCATCAAAGATACCAAAAAGTGAATTTCTTTTATCAGAGAGCGGGGAAATGGCGATGTGCGCATCTTCCATATAAATTCTCCATCCTATATTGAAGAGAAAGTACCGCACATGTGAGTTGATGCATGGATGAGTCCCACGCCATTTTTAACAACGGAGTGTTTGACCAAATCTGGCTGAGATCTGAAGGAACCCATTTGAATATCTTCAAAATAATTAAAATTAATAAAATATTAAATAAAAGCTAAAGATTTAATATTTAGTGTATCAAGGATTGCCCACATTTAAGAATCTCTTTTTGATCTAGAGCCAATATCCCTCATCTAATGAGGTTGGAAGCACTCTCTCGATTATCTTATTTATGTTTGATTTTATTAGAAAATTGTGCCAGTTCTATAATTTATCGAGAGAGTGGAGTTTGGTTAATTCGATCAAATCTTATAGAATATAGGCTAATCCTTTTTTTCTGTTAAATTCCTCCGCCTTTTACTGTATCTTAGCGACATTTTGATATAAAATTTTCATAACATAACTTAATAAATTATGAAATTCTTTGTCTGACTCAAACGTCATAGAAAGCTTATCTTTCTGATTTTCTTGATCATATCTTTCTTGATATTGTTTTAAAACTTCCTGTAAGTGTTGATACTAAACAGTTGTTTGAAACTCTTTAAGTTGAGCTGGTGAGACTTATTTAATGCCTTTCAGGTCTCTGACAGCCTTAATTTTGTTATTGATCAAATAGAATATGTTTTTCTTAAACATCATTATTTTTTAGTCGTTCGTCTTGAGGATATCATGAATTTTCCTAAGTAGTTTATTTAGAAATCTAAAATAATTGATTTGAGATTGTGTCTGCAGTAATATTTATTTTTAGACCAATGTTGGCTTTCGATATAGTGAATTTTTCTTGGCTGAAGGAGTAGCTAGGCTTAAATTTTTCTTGCCTTATGACTATTTTTAGTTTTTAATGGTTTTATGCATCTATGAATTGCTGATAACACTTTACCTTTCATTTGCTTTTTTCAACATCTTTTTGCTTTTTTAATCTCCTAAATTTTAGAATTGGCTATCATTTTTCAAAACCTTTTTCATTCTAAAGGCTGTTTAAGGATTAGATTATTTTTATGCCTCGCTTTCGATAGTTCTGAACACAATTGATTAGGACATATCTAAATTCAGAGATTTCTTCGAATCCTTGACGCTTTCTCTTTGCTGAGGTTTTTTGTATTTGACAAGTTTTGGGCTTTCTTGAGGGTTAGTCGATTATTGGCTGATTTATATGCTGTTTGATAAATTACTTTTTGATGATTTTGGGATTGAAATTTGAGAAGGCCGTTAAGTCTTTCCTAATTTTATTGATTATTTTGATAGTTTCATCAGATCCAGATTGTTATTAACCTAGCAGTCTCTAGCTAATTACTCTGCGTGATATTTTTATTTTATTTCGGGAGAAGTTCTGATGGGATGTACGCTACTTTTGCTTTCGATGAGGTTGGAATTAGAAACATTTTTCAATGCAATTTATGAAGGACTTTTGTTATCTTCAGTAAAACAAAACGAAAACAATTAATTTGAACTCATTCTTTGTGCAATATCTCTTTTCAGACATTTAGATAAAAATTATTTAGATTTCTTACTGATGGGGGAAGGCAAAATGCTGTCCAGATTGAATAATGCCAACTATTTCGCAAGTTAAATCTCAGTCGTTGATTTCCAAGGATTCTTTCCCAACAACATTTCAATGAAAATGATGCCTATTGCCCATATATCGCTTTTGACGCTATAAATATTAGAGGTCAATGTTTCAGGAGCCTCGTAAAGAGGCGAACCAACGTTTTCTGGTAGTGGCTATTTGCAAAGGGAAGCATCAATAGTAAATCCCAAATCTCCAATTTTTAATTAGTCGTTGCTAGTGATAAAGATATTCACAAGTTTTAAGTCCCTATGTACAAAATTTTTCTAAACGATGGCTCTAAAGCCATTAATGATTTGTAAAATGCAGCTTATTGCCTGTGGCTAGCTGAATTTTCGACTTTGAGAAAGGGCATCAGCCAAAGAACCCCTTTCGCAAAATTAAGTAACGATGTAGATATTGTTTTTGGTATGAATGGCGTTTTTAATTTGAAGGATGTTGGCACAACCTTTAATTGCTTGCAGGCACTTGATCTCTTTATCGACCATTTATAAATCATCTTATCTCTTGCGAGCCTTGCTGATAACTTTGATGGCTACTTCCTCTTCTAAATAAGTTTATTTGTACTTGTTTTTTAATGAATTCCAAGATAGACTTCAGAGGAGAAACCGTTTCCAATTCTTTGGCTAGTAAAGTAAGCGTAGCCATTAATCGTCTTTTTGGTATAATCCAGACTCATTTTAAAATAAAAGCGATGGGGATTACCTCGGGATAAATATATTATTGGATTTTATATTAGCAAATGAATTTTTGAAAAGCTCATAATTGAATATAATTGGGTTAGAGACCTGTAAAAGCCTTTAAAATTCAAATACAGATGAGAAACTCTAATTATTTTATTGTTTTAGATGCTAAATTAAAGGTTTTGTATTTTGCAGCAACAGTTGACCATGTTTTGTTTTACCATATCAACAAAATGATTTACTTCTTATTTGACTCAATGAATATGCTATAATGAAGTAAATCTATTTTTTTTAATAAATTATTGAGATAGTAAAATAATTGATTGCCATGAGGAATCTACTAAGACGATCTTAAAGAGGAGATACCTTGAATGAAATGATCAGTCAAAACCCATTGAGAAACAAATCGCAAATCAAAAGAAACTAACCTTGATATCCTTAATCAAAAAACAAAATGCTTCATAAATTTATTATTAAAGGTCTAAATGAGATGATATTTATCAAAAATTATATTTATATAGGTTGGATTTTTCTTTTCTATCAGACTGATTATTCAGCAAGTCAAATGTCTTAATCAGTGAAGAATAGCATATTGCTCATTATATGTTATTAATTTATTAGTATTTTATTAAAACTACAATGGAGGACATTTTTTGATGGATGGTAGTATTACAGATAATTTTGTTTCTATTGGGTTGGCAATGATGAGCTTTTATTCCCTTAAATATATGGCTATTTATTTTGGAAAAATTTGTAAAAACATTGATTTAAAAACAGAGTTAATTGATAAAAAGATAAAATAATGAAAACAATAATGATTAATTATAAGACTGTTGATTTTATAAAATTATCCTTAAAATCTTTTAAATCAGCTTCTCCCTATAAAATACCACTATTTATACTTATAATTTAAATTATTATTATCGTTAAAATAAGAATGCATCATCAAGATGAGAAGAGGATAACAGCAATACCTAAGATAGAACCAGTTAAATTCATAGAACGATCTAATGGTACAATTAAGGGCTACAGCGTCAATACCTTTCATGGACTAGTCAAGAATTACAACGAAGATCGAGTCTCCATCATCATGAACATCACAAAGCCCAATTTTAAAGGACGTTGGCCTAGATGTAGTTACTTTGGAGTATTTGACGGACATGGTGGCAATAAGTGTTCTGATTTTCTGAAAGAAAACATGCATAAATATGTAAAGATACTCTCATTTAGATCACCGAAAATTCTCATTTCCCTCATTAACCTATTGAAGCACTTAAATTCGGATTCAAGAAAGCGGAACAATAATTTTTGAGCTATGCCTAATCGCAGAATCCAGTTTAGAGAAGTGGAAGCTGTGCTATTGTATTGCTGATTATTGATGAAATTTGCTATATTGCCAATGTGGGCGACAGTCGGGCGATATTGAGTACTAATAGAGGTAAAACTGTTTACGCCATTTCCAAAGACCATAAGCCTGATAGTGATACGTAAAAGGAGAGAATCTTTCAAGCAGGTGGAAAGATTTATCAAAGTTCACTAAAAAATAAGCATGGAAGCACCGTTTTAGGTCCCTTTCGTATCTAGCCTGGCAAATTATCAGTATCTCGTTCCTTTGGCGATATCGAAGCGAAGCTGCCTAAGTATAATGGCAACCCAAAAGTATTAATTGCCAAACCAGAAATTACCTATTTTTAAATTGATAGCACTCAGCACGATTTTGTGGTGATGTGCTCAGATGGAATATATGACAAATTATCAAATGAAGAGATTTCTTAATGCTTTTGGGAACTGAAGGAAAAGAACATCGAGGAGAAATACAATTTTATTGGCACTGTACCATCCAAAATAATTTAAAAATCTATGGAAAAACTGTCAATGGATAATCTGACTTCTCTTATCATTGTCTTTGAAGACGAAGGAAGGTTATTGCTTCCGGCTAAGAAAAGCAATCGACCTTTGGAAAAGGAGACAGCCCGTCGATTTAGTTCTAATAGTTAGCAGTAAAATGAAAAGGGAAACCGAATTAAACTAAAATAAGAGAATACTAAAGTGCATCGGTCAATTAAAACATATGCTAAGATCGAGGAAGTCTAGTCAACCCTTGAGTCTGATAGATAATTCAATGGCAAATAAGACAAGAATAAATAGGCTTACAAAGAAAACAATAGAGAAATGAATAGCAATCGATAGATAAAAGAAAATATGGATCGAATTGTCAAAAGGAAAAGCACAGCCAATATACCGGCATACATCGATAGAAAAAATTAAAATTTACAGCATGGGTCGCAAAGTCTTAGTAACTCTATTTCAGCTAAAATGCTGCTCGCTGGATCAAAGGTCTTTCAAAATCATAAATCAAAAATAAATTTAGATAAGGTGAACGTGAATGAATTAATGCAAAAAAAGAAGACAATTGATGGCCTTCTCAAGGACAATAAATAATCCTTATGGAAGCAGTTGATTTCCAATCCGAAGGGAGATACTCAAGACAAAGTAATTAGATGATGCTGATTTAATTATAATTTAAATTTTATACGATCTAATTTTTTTAAATTGACGGATATCGATATTTTGTTGATAATAGCCATTATTGGGTATCTTCGCCAATTATTTTTCGTTTGTACTCCTATTCCAATCGGATGGCTTGTTCTTGTCGAATACTCGCGTTGCAGTTCCAATGGATGAACACTTTAAGTTTTATAGCGGTTAAGCTATTATTGTTGAATAGATTTTATCTTATTTAGACATAAATACATTAAAATCTTGATGGAGAATATAAACCCCTTCGAGCTGTTTAAGGAATAGCTGGACACTGATGACCTTGCTTCACGTGTTAATACGGTTCACAAGGTATCAATTGTAGCTACTCTCATGCCAGTCGAGGCAATTAAGACCACGCTGCTCCCTTACTTAGACGGACTGACTAAAAAGGAGGACGATGAAGTGGTATTTGCCATTACTGAAGAATATGCCACTCTCGCGTATCTACCTTTCTATGCAGTCCCATGCTTGGAAATCAACATACTATTGTCCTTCCTTTCCTTGAAACTCTATGCGCACATGATGAGACAGTGGTTCGCTAAAGAGCTGTGAATTCCATCACGAAATTACTTGATCTCTACTCTGACAACGACATCAACAACTATATTATTCCTCTCGTATGTCACTCCTAACTTATATTATACGCCTTGCTTCCAATGAGACCAACTTCACCATGCGGGTTTCAGCAACACTATTAATGTGCAATGTATATCCTCGAGCTGGTCCTAACAAAGAGAAGATTAGACAGTAGCTTGAGTCTTATTTAGTAAATTCTCAGACATTTCAAATGAGGAGATGCTCATGCTGCAGCGGGTGACAGCCACAAAGATTTCACATATGTGCCGAGTGTATGAAAAGGAATATGTTCTGAGTGATCTTATTAGCATACTCAAACATCGATCAACAGACGAGCAAGATCAAATACGCGTGTTAGCTACCTAAAGCTTTAAAGAAGTGTCTAAAATTCTCACTAGAGATTAAAATAAAACTTTCATCATGCCACTCATTATTCAAGCTGCTGAAGATAAATCTTGGAGAGTAAGACTATGTCTTTCTAAAAACTTTACAGAGATAGCTTCAAATTTTGGGAAGGAAGTCACGGATATGAGTCTCATCCAGACCTATGGCAATCTGCTTAAAGACTCGTAGGTTGATGTAAAGATTGAAGCTGTTAAATCACTCAGTAACTTTATTAAGATTGTTTCTCCTGAAAAGATAGCTTATCTATTACCTCAAGTTACTGTACTTGGAAAAGATCTGTTGGCAATTGTTAGAGGTATTTAGCAATTAATTTAGCGAATGTCGGAGGAATCATCAAAAATATGGTGCAAGCTATCTCTAAAGATCAAGCCTATCAAAATGTGCAACCTCTCATCAAGGAATTAATGAAAGACGATAATCAGGAAGTTAGAAAGGGTGGCATTGATGCCGCGACCAAGTTTATATAGGTATTAGGGGCAGAAACTATCAACTCACTCTACCCCAGTTTAAAAACCTGTTCAGAAGATTCCAAATGGAGGGTGCGATTGGAACTAACAAAAAAGATAATTGATCTTGCGATCAAAGTTCAGGTAAAAAGCTGTTTACTTAGAATACAGATCTATTCACTAAGTATCTTTAGCCCCTGATCTTGAACTATCTTAAAGATCGGGTTTCTGCTATTAGAGCTACTGCAATCGAACGCATTCCTGATTTAATAAAAGCCTATGGTAACAGCTGGGTAAATTCCTTCATCAGCAAATTGAGTGACATTATTTCAAAAGATCCTTGCTTTCACTTCAAAATTGCAGCTGTGTACTCTTTAAAATAAATTTGCCTGTCGACGTCTGGTGAACAATATTTATAAAAATCTCTTGCTCTGATAATAAGTGCTTCGAATGAGCCTGTCCCGAATATTAGAGAAGTGTGCGTGAAAGTGGAAAGAGAAATAGCTCAGAAGTGGTAAAAATCTTCTATTTGTGACAATATTAAGAAGCATATCCTGTCTCTGAGAGAAGATCCTGATCTGGAAGTGCGGATTACTGTCAACGATATCCTCAGCAGATTTTGATTGTTTGATCAATTGGATACATTGTTAAGTTTTTTATTATAGTTTCTCAAAATACAAATTGCTCTTATTTTAGTCTTATTCTGGCATATGTATGTCTATCTTATACATCATCATTGATTGAATCTTTTGCGAGGTTCAGCATCTTATTCTTGTTGTGGACGTCTTTTAAGCATTTCTGTTCGCTGACCGTAACCCTATCTACCACCTTCTTGAATGCGACCTGTTGTAGGCTTACGAGTCTATTTAAGTCCTTAATTGCTCTCCAAGTATTGTAAACGTTTTTCAATATATTCTTTAGATTGCTGGCCAATCTCTGCATTTTATGATTCGCCTAAATAATTGATGAGGTACCCAAAGCATCACATCTTACGCATAGTGAGCATTTAGCAGCTAATGCTCGAGAAATTTTACCTTTTAGCTTGGAAGGAGCGGCATTGACCAGTGCTGCCTGATAGATGATTCCGTATTTAGGAGTGTTGTGCTTTGTCTTTATCGCTTTGAATAAAGCCTTTTCAGCTCCCAAAATTTGAACAGTAGAGGCTGCGCATTTAGCTAAATTGACCAAACTGCCAGCATGACAAATGAGACGTGCACCAACAATTTCTCCGACAACTAAAGTGAGATTTGGAGCAAGTGCTTGCATACGATTCTTGAGGTATTCAGAAAGACTAGCTCTGTAGTCAGTAAGTTAAAGGATTTGATCACAAAGAGAGTGGATGTATTTTTCATCAGTCTCACTGATTTCCGTTCCCATAGAAATTTAAGCAGCATCCTTGACATCTTTTTCAATATCTTAGGGCAAGATTCCAGAAAGATCAGTGTTAATAGCTTTTTCCCTCATTCCAACTGTTTTAACAACTTTAGTGTAGATTAGGTTATCGGATACGACCTTGGCGAGCTCTGGAAAATGCCAACCATACCACTCTTTGAGTCTCATGATATAGTTATTGATTTCCTTATCAAGCTCATCAAGAAGAGAAACTGCCTGGATGATCATGATATCCACTTTTTCAGCTGAAAACTTAAGTTTATAGCGGGAAAGACCGTGGGCAACACCAAGAGTCATCATTTTGTAATCTTCTTCACTTTCAACTGCATGGAAAAATACATACGATTTAGTAAACCGCCGATGTTAAACCTTATTATTCTCATCAATTCTTCGATTTGCTCGTTTTGTTTGCACTCAAGACCCAATTATTCAGTCAATGCTTTTCCCAGTCTCTTATCAGCTACTGCAATAGTCTATTGGATTTCCTTCTCGATAACGTTGCGACTCAAAAACTTGGAAAGGGATTTAGGAATCTTTCCTTTCATAAGTTTGGAAATGCATTTAAAGGCATCAGCTGTGCTTTTGAATTTGTAAAAATCTTCCAGTGTCAGACTAAATGAGAGTAAAATTACACTTTCTTGAGGCTATCAACATCTCCCAAGTATTTTTGAAGATTTTCTACCTTCTCCAGCTTCTTGGGTTTATCACAGCGAAAGAGTGCGTATCCAGCAGCAGTCTCAAACAAGATCAACATTCAATTATTATACTATCAAAAAATATTATCAAATAACGAATATCTTATGAAACACGATATATTACATTTTTGTTAGCAGTGGTTCAATTTCATATTCCATACCTCCATACCTATATAAAGATTGTATTGAACTTTATTATGCTGGAAAGTTACATTATTTATTTAATAAATGGCAGAAGTGAAGGCATCGGAAAAGGAAGAAAAGAAAGTTTATACATATCAAGACTTAATTAAGTTTTCCAACACAGAAATATATTCAGGTTTCGGGGAGATGAGGGAGAGCAACAAAACTTCAGCTCCTCATTTTGCTTTTGGAACAGCGACGAGAGATGCAGAGCCGAAAAAATTTGTTTCAAAAGAAATGGCGATTGTAGATTGCTTTGGAAAGCAAACCCCGAAAGGTCCTAACTATTAAGTCACTGATAAGTTCAATTATAGTAAGGGTCCTGAATGGAAAATAGGGACAAATCCAAGGAATACCCTCGATACCAAGGCCAAATATTAACATTATTTTAGGCAAGACATAGACGTATAGAATATTTGACTTAGTTAGATATAAATGAAGCTGACAAAGTAAGAAGAAATCATAACGGAAATACACGTTTCGGAGGAGACTCTCGGGTAAGCATCATTCTATTCAGTTTCCACCAGAATAAAAAAAGTACAAGATGACTCCTGGCCCTTAGTATATTCCAAATCTTAAGCCTGAGATTCCAAATCAACCATAATATAGTCTTTATGCTAGAAGAGCAGTTAAAGGCTTTGATCCGCTTATTTTGCTCAACTCAACATCGGAAATAGTTGGTCCTGGATCATACCATCCAGAAAAAAGTTCTTATACAAGCGTCAATCAAAATAAACCGAACTGGTCAATCCCGAAAGGTCCCAGAGATCCAAGCCATCTGAATCGAGTGCAACTAAACCAAACATACGACACAACCTCTTCAGTAGGCTTACAAGCTCGATCTGATAAGCCAACCAAACCACTTTTCAGCGTCGGGAAACAACAAAGAGATACCAAAGCCGGTATTTTTAAGGTTCATATGGAGTACAAACCAGTACCAGTGCGTATCGATCATCCTAAATTTTGATGATTTAAAATCTTTTAATTTAAAGGATATGTTCAATCATCTCACAGAGGCATAAATCGACCAATATGCTGTGCTTTACAAATATGCCTTCTTGTTTGAAAGGAATACTAATGCCCCCACTCTACTTTCCCAGTGTACGACGTAAGAGGGCCATCGGTTCCCTGGGAGTTATAAATGCGGTTTCGCTTGGTCTGATTGCAATAATTCGATAATCATAGTTCTCGTTACTGTTGGTATATTATTGGCTCATGATATACTGATTTCCATACCATATTTTGGGCTCAAGGACTAGGCACAAGTATTTGGATGGTTTCCGGCTGACTTGCTCCTTTAAAAAATATCTCTTTAAAATAGGTACTTACTATGAAGCTGGTGCCTCTAAAATAGGAAATTGTTATTACTCGGAAGTCTAATATTTTGTCTTCAATAGATGTTCATTTTAAGGGGTAACTTCAAGGACTGAGGAGACAATATTGGCAAAATTTTCAATATACATAATTTTAGAAAAAGGAGTGTGGCCATTAATTAATTCCGCTGCTTCTTGGTAGTAATCGTTTACCTTTTTTTTAAATTATTTGATGTCATAATCGATGTAATTATTGCTATTTTTAATAAATTGCTTTTGACTTAAAATGTCTTAATAACAAAAATAATACCTAGAATGATTTTTCCTTTTATCATTTTTGGTGATGTTTGTGGAAGGAGGATCGGTTAAATTAGGACTGGGCTTTTTTATCGATATCTTTTTCGAGCAGGTTTATCAGGATTTTTTATTTATTATTTTATTATCTTTTTCCTTCCTTCTGAATTTTCAAGAGTGTTTGAAGGTCATGGTGTATATCAAATACAATGCGAGCATTTTAATAATAATTTTAAGCAATAAACTTATACATGGTAGAGTATGATTTAATAAAGTTTTTACCGTCCTGCTATCTAATAAAATAAACATTGCCCAGATATAAGTCTCCGACTGGCAAATGAAAGATATACACTTGTATCACATTACGATTGATATGGCGAAAATCTTTGAGGAGTTTATTTTAAAATTGTTTCTCTGTCAAATCATTGGGTTTGCTCAGGCAAGTTGTAAACAATGATAAATAAGAATTGGCTTGATTGTTGGGGAAGTATAGTATTGCCTTTGTTTTTCCTCGATTTACCAATAAATCTCTTATTTTTTCAAATATTTCCAATGTCTTGTTAGCATTTTCAAATTGCACATAAGCTATTACACCCGCACGGGTCGGAATTTGTTGTTTTAAATTATTTTTCTCCACCACAATTCTCAAGCTGTTAACCTCCTTTGTTATTTCTACCACCAAATTATAAGCGATTTAGTCAGCTGCTTACTAAATCACATGAACTTCTTGACTCAAGTCACCTTCATAGAAATCCACAAGTTTGATGGAGAATTCTATATTTTAATCATGATGATAAGGGTTGATTTTAATATTCAAGGCCTTAAGTCGATCTGATAATTAATTAAAATCACTTTCAATAAATTCTTAGTTTTTAATAAAACTAATAGCAGCATTAGGTTCTAGAGTGCCCTTAGGACCATAGGTATAACTCGATTATATTTTGCATAACCCAATTTTTATGCACTCCTCAAAGAGTTTGCGCTGATTATCTTCAGTGATTCCCTCAATCCAAATTTGTTAAACTTATTCTTCTGAAAGGAAGAGATTCAGATAGATGTTAAATGGGCGAATAAGTAACTTCTCAATAAAATTGTTCTCGTTGTAAAACTGTAATGCTTTTTAGTGATCGATAAATGCTATTGTGATGAGACCCTTCTTATTATTGACTGAAAATTATTTGATATCTTGATCAATTTTGCGATCTTTGAGGTACATATACACCATTTGGTGGAATATTGTACTCTCCATGTTTTGAATGACAACTTCTCTACAGTTTCTGACTCTTTTCTCAAGATTATTGTGCATTGAAAGTGAAGTAATAAGATATGGAATTAAAATCTTATTTATTTGTAGTTTAAAGATTTCTTTAATATGATGATAAAAATTATAAAAGATAATTATAATATTTTCCTATTCAATCAATTTCACTCTATTTCTTGATTTTTGCCTTTTTAATTTTATCACCTTCAAATCCTTTCGTCTTAGGTTTTTTATTTTTTTATTTTCTTTTCTTCTTCTCTTATAACAATCTTGCCGCTTCCTTCTCGGTTCTTTCCTGTTTTTTTGCTTCTTATATATTGACCCTTTAAATTAGTAGTTGCTTAATGCTATCTAAGGCAGTTTTAGTATCCTCATACCTTTTGGTTCTCAAATTTTCTTAATGTTAAAGTTTATCCTTGATAACTGTCAAATTATTAACAATATGATTGGCCTATTTGAGATTCGTATTCCAATCCCTAATCATATTTTAAAAGGATTAAATGCTTTCTTGTTTCATGTTAACCATGCAAAATTTCATCATCCCTTATATGTCTTTGATCTATTTTAATATCTTTTCCTGATTGGCCAGCTGTACTTCAATGCATGTTGATTTATGAAGAGAGGCCTCTTTGTAAAATTTAATCGAATCTTCCTGCACCT
>Ga0302186_10002277_pt1 | contig 14923 bp, 10 predicted proteins | sample II_Bog_E1_2_FD_198782 | JGI IMG/M metagenome (GOLD analysis project Ga0302186, IMG submission 198782) | Peat permafrost microbial communities from Stordalen Mire near Abisko, Sweden - II_Bog_E1_1 | ecosystem: Environmental > Terrestrial > Soil > Wetlands > Peat | place: Sweden: Abisko... | reverse complement strand
AGAAACGATTGAATTGAAGATATTCAGGCCGAAAAATTTGATAAATGCTTCTAAAACCTCCTTTCCATCATGTCCGAAAACCCGAGCCACATCATAACTCAACACATTGGTGGTTCCTTATATGTGATCAGACAAAAAAAGCAGTTTTGAAATGTTTGGAAGGGAAATATGAAGGTGAAGTAAGCTGGACAATTGACATGCTCGAATCAGAGGTTTTCTTTAAACAAAACTTTAATTAGCATTATTATCATTGAATTTTATATGTTAACCTGTTCAACAGTTCGGTTTTCTGATGCCCATAATAATCAACAACAGTGAAACAAATTAAAAGTTGATAGATCCCCGGAATAACTGATATGAAGCCAAAGTTGAATATAATGAGAATAAGGCCAAGGTGAACACTGTTGCCAATGCTGAATCCAATGAGAAATTTCAAGATGTCATGAACATTGATAATATTCCACCCAACAACCCAATTCTAATAACTTTCGGATATTTACATGAGCTTGATGTGTGCTTCAAATCGTAATTCCTTCAACCCTAACTCCAAGATATTAATCAAAAGCAAGCCCCCCCCCCCCCATTCCAAAAACCAAATTGCTCTCAACAGCAGCGATAGTGAGGGTAATAATAAAGAGAAAATCGAGGAGAATTTGAACTTCCCAACCGCAAAAGGAGTATAATTGGAAGGAGATGGTGATATTAAACTCCTCATCAAACCAACTTCATTCGATCAACAAACCATGAAATCACAATCAAAAATTTGGATCCAGCAGGCACCCAATTTCTAATCAATTTAAAGAATGAAAATGAAATGCCAAATTAAGATTTCAATTTGATCTTTCCTTATGCTTCCATAAATGAAATGAATTGTTTATGATCTCAAATTGACGATATTCAATACCCATATTGTTTGTTTTATGGTGGTCTTTTTCCCAAATTTCAATGAAGATGCTTTTCAGGTTATAATGATTCAATAACTCCTAAACTCGCATTGAAATATCAGATACTTACACCTTTCACAGCTTTCATCTGTGTCATCAAAGAAAACAAAAACAAAATCCAGAAAAAATCTGAAAAAAGTTCCTTCCTTGGTTTCTCAAGATAAATCACCAAAAACTGAGAGATTCCTCTTAAAATTCCAGTAATCATTATTTTGAAAATCTTAAATGGATGAAGAAGAAAAAAAGGCGAACAGAATATCAAGTTCAAGTAGATCAAGTTCGAAATGCAGATCAAGATACAAAAAAAAAATCAAAATCGTTGTGTTGATTTGAATGATTTTGATTCCAATACTAAGATGAAGACAAAGACTATGCCTAAGAAACAAAAAGGAGTAGTTCACTCCTGGAAAAAAACAATTCAGTCCAATGATGAGGAAAACACTTTGTTGCAAAAAGCATACAAACCTGCATTGCTCTGACTCTGATGATGAAGAAGTATTTAAAAACATGCATGAGTATATAAAAGAAAAAGAAGAAAAAACAATTTTTCGGAGGAAAAACAAATAATCTTGGTTGCATTGATTAAAAATCAGAAAATTCAAGGGTTTTGGGAAATGAAAGCCAATTTGAATTTAATCAGCAGTCGAGATCTTTCTTATTTCAAAGGCTCAACTCCAGTAGTTTCAAAGATCAACCTGAAGCTTGTCTCGTCCTTTTCCATTTAGAGTTTTTCCAATCCGACAAAATAGGTTCTTGGAAGCTCATTTTAAGAAGGAACACAATTTCTTGAAAACAAAGGAGTGAATTATGAAAAATTCAAAGAAGAGGCAAAGAATTTCATTTATGGGGGATCAATCCAACCAAAAAATCCAGAAATAGTGCTGCAAAAATGTGACAAATGCAAAAAAGAACTAAAATATTTGAAGAATCTTGAATCTTATAATAATTTGATTAAAGGAGGAATGAATCATTGCGAGGATTGCGGTTTTGATTTATGCTAAGAATGCAACGATTCAACACAGATAAATGCGGATTCTGTGAGGCGTTTTGAAATAGAGTGACAAAGAACATGGCACATGCAATATTTGTTCTCTTCTGATGAACAAAGAAATCTATCTTTGTAATGAGAAAAGTTTCGATTTAAGATGTATTTGAATTGCAAGCCACAAAGATAAATTAACTTAACCAAAATTTTGATTTAAATGAAATTCGAAGGAAATTTTCTTATGTAGTTTAAGTGTTTTTTCCTACAAAATATTCAATAAGTCAATTTTAATTTAATATTTATGTGTTCATGATTTCGTCCAAATTTTGCATTGATTTCTTTTTCCGCTACAACTCCAAAGTCCTTATAACTCCAATACCCGAAATCAATTTCGAAGAATTCAACCTTCTTCTTCTAAAGCTTTCCCTTCCAAATTCTTTTTCTGCCCCACTTCTTCCCGATAAATATCAAGAACTCCTTTATATATGTCTTATAAATTTCCAGATATTTTTTGATGAACTCCTCAATGGTCAAATCGCCTTATCCGAACCATTAGAAAACCTGATTTCTCGATTTAAAGCCTTTATAAATGTTGAACTAAAAGCCATTTCTGTTTATAATGAAGCCAAACTCTTTCTTTTTAAGGAAATCGATTATATGACCTTGACTTATAGGAGATTGCTCAATTTCTTGCAGGATCTTGATCAATATATCGTCAAAGTCCTCAAAAGACAAGCTCTTTTGGATTTATTTCATAAGGCATTTTCACAGTTTTTCCAGGAAATCATGAGATTCCAGGCTATTTTCACTAATAATTCTGAAAATCCTCAAACCCATGAGATTTTCCTGAGGATTAAAGCCTTCTTAAGTGAAAAACTTATGGATATTAATGAAATTTGGGCTTCAGATTCCAATAGGAAATTAATAAACGAGCAGAATTCAGAGAATCTCTCATTGGAATTGAACGAGACTCCTAATAAATTTGATAAAAAGCCGATTTTCCAGGCTTCTACGTTATATAAAGATCAACCTTTTTTTGGAAATAATGATCATAATTCAAAGAGATCTCTAGATCAGGAATCTCAAATCGAAATCGAATTTAAAAACCTGAATTTTCATGAAGAAACACCCATTCGATGCAATAAAAACATGTTCGATGAGACTTTTTTGCCTTTGAAGGAATCGAACTTCTTCGAAAGTTTTGATGATTTCACTGGAAAAGCAGGCAAATTGCTCAAATCTCAAACAAAAACCCTCGATCCGAAGACAATACCTGAAGAATCTAAATTAAATAATCGACCCAAAGGTTCAATGAGTATAAGCCAAAATAATAATAAAGATGAATATTTGGATCCGAAGAACTCCTTTAGGAAATTTTATATAGAAAACACGAAATATCAGGTGAAAACCAAGGAAAAATACACCAGTTTAAAGAAAATGCCTTCACATATTCAGGTAAATGGCGTTTTTTTCATAGATCCCTTATTTCTTCTCGATCAAGAAAATAGAAAGGAAGATTTCTCATTATTTAATGATTTGAATGATGAAGATATCGATGAAAATTACGATTCCTTGGATCAAAGCGTATATCAGGGGTTGAAAACATCATCAATGGAATCGAAAGCCTTTGTAGATGATGAAATCATGAAACAAGAAATTGTTTCTCCTTTGAAAAGAACCAAAAAGAAGAAGGTTTCATCAAAAATACATCAAAAACCATTGAAATCCAGTCTCAAAGGCAAATCAGATAAAATCCCTCAATTATTAGATATCAGTCCTCATCAACAGAAATCCTCCACAGAATTCACCTTTACTAATAACCTCTCAACATCAAGCCAACTGAATATCAAAATTCCATTAAATTATAATAATAATGATACTTCTTCGGATGAAGATCAAGAAAAAGAATTATCGGCTGCTTCCCCTTTAGTGAGAAGACATAATTTCCTTAAAAAGACATTTATTGATGGAGGAGGACATAATATTCAAAACAATCTAACGGTTTTCATGAACCCTAATGAGATTATTGGGGATGAGAATTCCAATATAGATGTGATGTTAACAGAACCAGAGATCCTCAAAGCCATTTCTTTGAGTTGCGCGGTCAGAAATAACCATTCCTCAGTGTTTTTCTCGAAATGGGTCATTTCCAAAGAAAAACGCAAGAAAATTCAAAAAGGAAGGGCACGGGCTCAGAAAAGATGGGGAGTTTTACAAAGGATATTTCAAGGGTTTTCATATGCCAAGAGGATTTTGCAAATTGTCAAGAATTTTGATGAATTTATAAGACAAAAAGTCTTCAGAAATGAAGATCTATGGTTTGGCAAAGTCATGATGACTGATGGATTGATTTTAATAGGAAAAGGCACAAAACAAGGCCAAGGTGAAGGAGAACAAGATTTTGAGGGAGAATTCGTTTATGCTTTAAATAGGAAAATCAGAGATTTTGGTAAGGGTGGTGCCTTCTGGATAAAAGAAAACGGAGATTTATATTGAGAAGTCTTTGCTACTTTTTATGCATTTTTTATTAATTTAAGAAGAGTTGGGGTTTTTATATATTTATTGAATTTTGTTTTTTTGATTATATTGTGTTTTTTTTTTTCCACCTCAAACAATGTTTTCGAGTTTAAAAAATCATTTAAAATCCTAATAAAAGATTCATTTTTTCAAAATATCTTCCTCCATCTTTAAAGTATACATCTTGCTCGTGGCATCACTCAACATCTTGCTCAAATAGAAGATCTTCTGTTTAACTTCCTCTTTGTTTTTCGATAATTTGGAGTTTTGCGATTGCATCAATAAATCCTGATATTCTTGATTCATTTGAGTGATTTCTCTATCAAGTTCCTTAATCGATTTCAAAGTCTTATTATAAGTGTAATTATTCATATTATTATTCATATTATTATTCATATTATTATTCATGTTATTCATGTTATTCATGTTATTCATGTTATTCATGTTATTATTATTGAAAACATTGTTTTCCATTATTGAACTTTTATTAGGACTGGCATATTTCTTCATATAATTATCAGCAAAATCATTATTAATGAGACCTTTGTTTTTCTGTAATTCCTGCTTATCAATTTCGATTTCTTCTTTCATTGTTATCAAATTGCTTTGAACCAAATTCTTCTTCTCATTATTAAAATTCATTGCATTTCCTCTTGTTTGTTCACGAATCATGGGCAATTCCCTTTGTTTCAATCTCATGATTTCTATCTCCTTGGAATCTAATTCCTTTTGTAAAACCTCATTATTCATCCTGGCTTCTTTCAATTCATTTTCCAAGGCTCTTTTCTCATCATTAAGTTCTTCAATTCGAGCTTCAGTCACGTTCTGTTTATCGATATTCGATTCTTGATAATCTTTGAATTCTTGCTTATATTTCTCTATGGCTTGATCATAGCTTGATTTGATTTGATAGGTTTCTTTTTGGAAATCTTGCGATCTTTGGGAAAGGCCTTTGTTGATTTCTTCTAAATCCTTGATTCTCATTTGAAGTTCATCGATTTCTCGACCCAAAGTTTGATTCATCATCAATAATTTATCATTATTAGTCTTCAAATTCGAGTTTTCTTGTTTAAAATCAGAGAGGTTTTCTTGAATGAATTGAGTTTTCTCATCAAGTCTTAACGTCAGAACCTGGACTTCTTGAGATTTCTGTTGGAATCTCTCATTCATTTGATCCAATTCTCTCTCTAATTGGCTTCTAATAGCTGAACTTTCCTCTTCTGAATTCCTCAGATTGCCTCTTAATTCCTTTTCGACATTTCGAATCATTTCAAGATCTCCTCTTATCTTTTCAGTTAAATCCTGATAATTCCTAATAATTATCTCTTTTTCCTTATCTTTCATTTCAATGATATTTTCCAAGGTCTTGACTTTTCCTTGTAAGGCTTTGAGAGCATTTAAAGAAGACCTGGAATCATTGGAAGTGGGGAGTTTTTCAGAGAGTTTGAGCGATGAAGGAGTCAAATAAGTGTCACCCTGGGAATTCAGAGTTTTGAAATTATCAGAGGAAATGATCGGGTTATCGTTTTTATAACGTTTTTTATAGTCTTGAAGCTTGGAGTTTGAAGAGGGTTTCGGGGAAAGATGCGCTGGGAAATAAGGGTCGTAAAAATTGCTCATATTTATTAGGATTTTTTTTTTTATTGAGATTTTCTGTTAATATACAAAGAAAAATTTAAAGTATATAAGTTCCTTAGGGCATTGCTGGCAAATATATGATCTAATACGAAATATGAAAGATTTTAAAATTAAAACTTTTTTTAAAACCATTTTCTGCAGGAAAAACAACTTGTTTTCTTCTTCTTTTCCGCTGGTGGATTCAAAATCATTTGGTTTTTCCGAGGTTCCAAAACTTCCAATTCATTTTTCTTTATTTATATATTTAAACTAAATAAATATGAAAAAAAAGGAAAAAAACATACATTTGGAAGTAGAAAGAAATTCCTCACTTCCCTTAATTCATTCTTCAATTCCGTTAATTCATTATGGAATTCCTGCTTCATGTCCCCAATTTCTTTTTTCAATTGTTCTTGCCCCTTTTTATATTAAATAAGTTATTAAGTTTATATATATATATGAAATTACCTTTTGAAGATTTTTGATTTCTTCTTTATAAGGCTGCTCTGAGCTAATCTGACCTGATTTCTCAGTCACAATTGATGGAAAATCTAATAATTTATATATAAATATTTGAATGGTAAAGAAAAAAATTGCCTTGAGGAGAGCATGGGGAATGATCGCCTAAAGTATTTTCCGTCTTTTCCATGAGAACTATTTTGTTTTTTATTTGAACATGAAAAACATTCATAATTCAATACTTTCTAAAAAAATGAATATTCGTTTTGAGCGCATTTTTTTAAAAATCTCATTCATTTATATTTCCTCTTTTCACTTAATTTTGAAGTGTTTTTTTTTCTTTTGTTTATTTCTATTATATTATTTTTATCTTATTTTCACTAAAAATTGTAACTTTTTCAATAAAAAAAAACAAAAATAACAATTTGCTAAATGGCTGCTGATTGTTGGAGTTTTTTAAAATCGCCTAGAATTTAAAGTCCACACGTCTTCAAATGGGAGAATTTATTTTTTTGGGCTCAACTTTTAAAAAAATCAACAAATAATTTACATCCTAATTAACCATTATATATTTTCTTTTCAATTATTTCAATTATGGCTCAAAAAATCCATATATTCTGGAAGCAACCGAATAGCATTCCCTTCTGAATCCAAAATCACATTCCCATCAACTCCCATCACCATCCCTTCTTCATTTATCTGGAAACCTGTTTCCTCGCAATTTTTGAATCCCATATCACTCAATCTTTCGAAATTCATAGAAATTCCTTTGCCTTTTCCGCCAAAAGAGCTGAATCTCCCATTTAAATTCAAATTATCGAGATCTCCAATATGTCCTGGTATTTTATTCTGATTCACCAAGGCTCGAGTTTCAGCTCCCAAAGGACTTTTTCCTAAGGAAAAGGCGTTAATATTGAGATTCATCACTGGACTTGAAGTGATTTTCAGGTCTTTATTGAAATTCTCGTTTTTTCTGAAGCTTTCTGGGGAAAGATATTCCTCAACTTTGATATTATTGAAATCCAAAGGCTTTTGTAAGGGGCTTTTCAAGACATTTTGTTGTTCTAAGGGCGATTTCGAGATATTGAATTTGGCTTTTATGGGGGTTTTCAATTTATTAGAGAGAATTTCAGGAGGTTTATGGAAAGTCTCGATTTCCTTGAAGAATTCATCAGAAGAAGTCTGGACTTTTTCCTGAAGATTTGAGAATTTCTGCCAAATTAGATCTAATTTATTAGAGAAATGGTCTTGAGTTTCCTTCATTTCATCAAGAATTATCAAGAAATTCTCCATATTTTCAGCTTTGGCCTTGATTTCATCCTTTAATTCAGGTATTTTCTTCTCATTAAAGCCCAATTTCAATTCAAAATCAAGGAGTTTCTGACAAAAACCCGATAATCCTTCGAGCAAAGGCTCGAATTTATCGATTTGGGATTGATATTCCTGGAGTTTTGAATAGGTCTTTTCGATATTCACTTCTTTTTTCTCAAGGATTTCTCCTTTCTTTTTCAAGACTTCCTTTAATTTCTGCTTCGATTCTTCTAATAAATCCATTAAATCCTGCTTAAAATCATGAAATTTCCTCTTTTGCTCCTGGATTTTAAAACCCAAATCCTTAAAATCCCTCAAAAAAGGATTAAACATCTCATCTAATCGCATTTCAGAACAAAACCTCTCAATTTCATTACAATTCAGCTTTTTATTGAGATTTTCATTCATTTCATCAACCAAAAGCCTTAAATCCTTGAATTTATTGTGCATTTTCTGATCTAATTCATCGAAAACCTGGGTTTCATTTTCGAAATTCAGGCTTTTCTCCATAATTTCAAGTTCATTTTTCGCGTTTTTCTCTGAAACCTTGAATTTCCTATCCAATTGTTCTTTTATCATGAGGGTTTTCTGATCCCATCCTTTATTCATATCTTTCATGATTTTCGAGGTTTTCTCGATAATTTGTTTAGAATCATTGATTTTCTCTGAATGTTTATTAGGAACTTCAAAGGTCAAATAATTATGGATATTTTCTTTTTGTTCAAATAACGATTTCTTGATGTTTTTCTGCATAAAAATAAAGTCTTTTTCCATCTTATTAACGATTTCCTCAGGGATTTTCTTAGAATCGAGGATTTCAGGGTTTTTCTCGATCTTTTGAGGCATTTTATTAGTGATATCTTGCAATTTGCCCCTCATGTCATGGATTTTGATATCGAAATTATCGAGGATTTCATCAGAATCGAGGTTTTTCTTTTGAATTGATTCGATTTCCTGGTTCAAATCTTGACTTTCTTCTCTAAAATTATCAAGAACTCTTCTGAAAGATTCTAATAAATCCTCTTTTACACAATCGATGTTTTCTTTGATTTCCTTGGTTAAGGCTTCTTTCAAAAGGCCTGTGTTCATTGAGCCTTCGAAAGGACCAAAATCGAGAACTGATTTTTCTCTTTGACAAAAGTCCTTATCAAAAATAAGAGGCCTTCTTTTTTGAAAGGAAGAATCCTTGTCTTTTTTTATTGGCAATTCTTGGAAAAACTTTGGATAAAGAGGCTGTTGATAAAAGCTTTGGATGTTTTGATTTAATGAAGAATAAATCCTTTCTTGGGACATTTTTTCCTTTAAAAAGAAAGTCTGTTTGTTTTTTGAATTTAAAAATCAAAGAAATTAAATTTTTAAACGAATTTTCTCATGTTTTATTTCTCATTGATAAGAATTCGTTAAAATAAGTTTTTTCTTCAATAAATAAAATTTCCCCTCGAGGAAATTAATAAATGAAGTCTTTAAAAACGCATAAAATTTTTCTCGTTTATTAAAAAAACCTCCCCAAAATCAAAAATCCCATAATGATGTTCTCAGTCTTCCCCAAATACCTGCGATCCTCTCCCATGAGGCTTTATGATCTAAGAGTTCCTCGAGAATCTGCTTTTAGTGTCATAAATTATCTAGGCGAGTTATCTCTTATCCAATTCCTTGATTCTTCTCCAGAAACTCCAATGTATTCTCGTCATTATTCGAAATTTCTCAAACGATGTGAAGAACTCCAAATGAAACTCGATGAATTGAAGCAAATTATGCAGAAATTCGGGAAAATCGCAAGAAAACCCACAGACATTCCGAATTTTTTGAATGATTTCAAGGGTTTCATGAAATCCAGAAACAAGCCAGAAAACTCGTATTTCGATGATGTGGAGACGGAAATCATCGAAACCACAGAAAAGCTAAGAAATCAAGTGACGATTTATGAGGATTTCACTATAAAATGCAATGGAATGCATGAGAAAAAGGTCTCTTTGCTTCATGCGAAGAATCTCATTGGAAATAATAGAATCTTGAAAGATCAGGAAAAGAGCTTTGAAAGTGAAAGAAGTGAATATTCTGAATATTCCTTGTTTTATTGGGCCGGATTAGTCAATAAAGAAGATATGCCGAGATTTAAACGAATGGTCTTTAGAGCCTCAAAAGGCAATGCCTTAATATTTAGTGAGGATTTAAAGAAAGAAGAGAATCCAATTGATCCGAAAACGGTAACTTTTAGGTTAAAAATTTAATAATATTATTGGGATTTCTTTATAAAAAGCTTAGAGAGAAAGAATCGAGCTTTTATCTGATGATGTTTCGAGGTGGAGGCCGTGAGACAATTAAAGAGAAATTGTCTAAAATCATAGAATCCTTTGGAGCCTTTCGATTCGATTTCCCCACGAATCCCGATGATTTTCAAAGGGAATTCGAAGAAGTCGAGGCCAGAGAATCGGAATTCATCGAAACCTTGAATCTCACAAAAGAGCATATCGAGGAAATTCTTGGTTTTTTCCAAGAACCTCGATTTTCTTGTAGTATTTTCGAAGAACATCGTCTTTTTCTCTTGAAGGAAAAGGAAATCTATCGAATTCTTAACTTCTTTAAGCAAGATGATGGTGAGATCCTCAAAATCAAATGTTGGTGTGCTGAATCCAATGAACAAATAATCATAGAAGCCTTGAAATCAATAGCTCAAGCCAATAATCATCAAAAGGGCGAATTCATGCCTTTGTTTGAAAATATCAAAAATCCACCCACACATTTCGAAACTAATGATTTCTTAAATCCTTTCCAGGAAATCGTTAATACCTATGGAATTCCCAGATATCAGGAAATCAACCCTGGACTTTTCACTATTATAAGCTTTCCTTTTCTTTTCGGAGTCATGTTTGGTGATATTGGTCATGGGTTCGCTTTATTGGTTTTTGGCATATTTCTGAGCTTTTTTGGAGAAAAGTTGAAAAACGTGGCTCAGATCAGATATTTGATACTTCTAATGGGTTTCTTCTCGATCTTTTGTGGTTTCTTATATAATGAGATATTTTCGATTCATTTGAATTTATTCGGAAGTTGTTATCAGAAAAGTGGGAATCAAGTTTCCAGAGCCGAAGAATGCGTCTATTCTTTCGGAATAGACCCGATTTGGGGGGTTTCAAGCAATGAATTAGCCTTTTATAATTCTTTTAAGATGAAATTGGCTGTGATTTTGGGAGTGGCTCAAATGACGCTTGGAATCTTCCTAAAAGGCTTCAATACTATATATGATTGCAATTTCCTAGACTTTTTCTTTGAATTTCTGCCTCAAATTATCTTTATGTCAGCGACTTTCATTTATTTAGATGTGATGATCATTATAAAATGGATGATTAATTGGGATAATTCTTCTATAGTGCCTCCAAGTTTAATCGAGCAATTTCTGAATTTAGGTTTAAAAATGGGAGGTGTGGAAGGAGATTCTTTATATAATGATCAAGAAAATATACAAAGGATTTTATTCATCCTTGCGATTCTCTCAATTCCTTTGATGTTATTAACGAAACCTTTGATCATTTATACTTTTAGGAAAACCCAGGAAAAAGAAAAGAAAGAAGGAATAGATTCATTTCGAAGAAAATCTTCTGGATTGCAATTTATGCTTCCAGAAGATGAATCGAAAAAAAGTCCAAATCCAGAGAAAGAAAAGGATCTAGAGGAAATTAAAAGTAAAGAGGAACCTAAGGAACTTGAAGAAATTAAGAGAGAAAGTGAAGAAGCCTCTTTAAAGGAACATCCTGAACATGAACATGAAGAAGATAAGGAAGAAATTCCTTTGATACCAAAAGACCAACAATTACTAACAATTCTCACTGAGATTCGTGATAAAGAAAGCAGCAATGAAGATGAGAAAATCGAGCCAATGAGTGAGATCATAGTTCATCAAATTATCGAGACAATTGAATTTGTTCTTGGTTCGATCTCCAATACTGCCTCTTATCTTCGTTTATGGGCATTGAGTTTGGCTCATAGTCAATTAAGTAAGGTTTTCTTTGAAAAGACAATTTTGGATTCAGTGGATGAAAAGAATGTTTTCGCGATAATCATTGGATATTTCTTGTTTATAAACATCACTTTCGCTGTTTTGATGTGCATGGATGTTATGGAATGTTTCTTACATGCCCTGAGATTGCATTGGGTGGAATTCCAGAACAAATTCTATAAGGCTGATGGATATAAATTCATGCCTTTGAGTTTCTATGAAGTTTATAAAGTGGACCTCGAATTATGAGATCATTGGAATCATCAATTGTTTAATTGCACGTTTATAAATCATGATCTCAATTTTTTTTTCAAGATTAAAAAATCTCTGATAAAAAAAACAAAAAATCATTTAAATTTTTTTCAAGATTAAAAAATCTCTGATAAAAAAACCAAAAAATCATTTAAATTTCCCATATTTCATGTCTTCCCAAGCTAAAACACCTCAAAACCTTCATGAATATATCAATTATCTCCGTAATCTCACCCAACCAACTCCTCATCTCGGTAATCAATACTTAGAAGATTCCGCATTGACTCATTATCTCCCATATTTCTTACCGAAACATATTCTCAAATCAGTTGAACCTTTATTCATTTCCATTGGTGAAAAGACTGTTTCTGAATATTGGTCGAATTCTAAGGAATGTGAACGAGTTCCTCCTATTCTTCAACAATTCCTGGCGACAGGTGAACGTGTGGACACGATTCATACAGGATTGGGATGGAAAAACCATGCGAAAATTGCTCCAAGAGATGGGATTGTGGCTTTGGCTTATGAAAAAGACACGGAGGCTTTGAAATTAGAAGAAAACAGAAGATTTGTTCAGGCAGTGGTCTTATATTTATATCAGCCATCCTCAGGATTATATGCTTGTCCTTTGGCAATGACTGATGGGGCTGCTGGGGTTTTGAGATATATATTAGAGAATAATAAGGAATTGGATGAGAAGATTAAGATGAAATTAACGAGAGCTTTTCAAAGACTCACGAGTAGAAAACCTGAGGAATTCATTACTAGTGGACAATGGATGACTGAGAAAATGGGGGGATCTGATGTTTCGAATGCTACTGAAACCATAGCCGTTGAATATAAGAAAAACAAATTCAAGTTATATGGTTATAAATGGTTTTCCTCAGCCACAGAATGTGATATGAGTTTGGCCTTAGGCAGGATCATCAAATATGATGAATCAAAAGATTTAAGACCTGAAGAAATCAAGAAAATTCCATTATCTTTGTTTTTTGTGAAGACCAGATCAACAAAAACTGGGAAATTGAATAATATTGAGATAATTCGTATGAAGGAAAAGCTTGGAACCAGACAATTACCAACTGCTGAATTATTATTGAAGGGAACGAAGGCCACTTTGATTTCTGAGCCTGGAAAAGGAGTCAAAATGATAAGTCATATGTTAAATATAACAAGAGTATATAATGCTTCTTCTGCAGTTTCAACCATGAGACGATATTTAGCTCTTTTAAGAGATTATGGTCATAGAAGAGATGTCTTCAATTCGAGATTAAATGAGCTTCCCTTACAACAGGAGGTTTTGGCTGAAATTGATGTGACGGTTCGAGGGAATTTATTGTTTTATTTGAAAACCGTGGAATTATTAAGTAAATACGAAGCCAAAAAAATCACGAAGGATGAAGGCCATTTATTAAGATTGTTCACTCCCATCTTAAAGCTGTTTACAGCCAAAGAATGTATGAGGGTTTGTAGTGAAAGTGTGGAAGGATTCGGAGCCTTAGGTTATATTGAGACATCATATCTTCCTATGATGATGAGAGATGCCCAGGTTTTGACTATTTGGGAAGGAACCACCAATGTGTTGAGTTATGATGTGGCTCGGGTTTTCGGACATGATGGAAAGGAGGTTTTAGAAGCATTTATCAAATTTTTCGGCCTGAATATCTTCAATTCAATCGTTTCTGAAGGAAAACATGAAGACGATCCATACACCAGACAAAGCTATATTAAATTGATCAAGGCTTATCATGAAATAATCCATGATATTAGAAGCTTTTTGAAAAACGGAATGAAAGACATGGCTTATAATCTAAGGAATCTAAGCTTTGGAATAGCCAGGATCACCATTGCAAGTCTTTGTTTGGATCTAGCGATTAAATCGGGAAGGAAGTTGGATTTGGAGGTTTTTAATAGATGGGTGAGCATGAAGGAGTTATATGAAAGGGTTGGGGATGATAAAAGCAATTTGAGAAAGTTGGCTTTGGATTTAGATAGCAATAATAAGGCTAGAGGGGTTGGTGATGTTGATCTTCAAGGAAAGATTAGACCGAAAATTTAATTAAAAATAAATAAAAAGAGAAAAATAATGCAACAGAGAAAATAAAAAGAATTTAATTAAGGACCAAAAAAAATGTTTGCACAAACAAATTATAAGCAAAACAAAATAATCCATATCTAAGATATCTTCAACATCACAGAATTTTTTAAAAAATCATAAAAAAATTTGTTGTATGAGAAGAATTATTTTTTTTACATTATTTTAATAAAATAATTCAATAAAAAAGACAATTTTTTGTTTTGTTTTAAATATCATTTGGGGCATCTCGAATGTAAAATAACATATAGGGTGTTTCTATTTCAGAGTTGTAAAGAACATCCTCGAGCTTGATTTTCTTAATATTAGGCGGCAGATCATTAACTAATATCCAATTGTTATTGAGATCTTTCACATAGACAAAATAATGCCCCACAATTGACTGCATGCCTTTATGAATCAGGATGCAATAGAGGGAATATTCATAGGAAAGTGGGGATTCTTCCATTTCAGTTATTTCTTTAAAAAAAAATATTTTATCGAGATAAATAAAATGTTAATTTTTATAACCTGTGAAATCCTCTTGATTGAAAATGTTTCTGATCTGAATTTTCTCTTCCAAGAGGACTGGATCCAAAATTTTAATGTTTTGATTGGTAAATCTTAGGAAATTCACTATTAAAACTGGAGGAAGAGTCAAAAATTTGATCGTTTTAATTGCTAGCTTGCTTTTTCCTTTGCAATTTTTGCAATAATATGCATCTTCCCCCATCATATTTTCCTCTTTCAGATAATTTTGCATCATT
>Ga0302186_10002273_pt1 | contig 14928 bp, 8 predicted proteins | sample II_Bog_E1_2_FD_198782 | JGI IMG/M metagenome (GOLD analysis project Ga0302186, IMG submission 198782) | Peat permafrost microbial communities from Stordalen Mire near Abisko, Sweden - II_Bog_E1_1 | ecosystem: Environmental > Terrestrial > Soil > Wetlands > Peat | place: Sweden: Abisko, Stordalen... | reverse complement strand
TTTTTTAAAATATCAGATTGCCTAATTACCTTCAATTTATTTTATTTTTTATCTGATATTATGACTGTTCAGTTTATTCTGTGAATCGGATGATGCAAGCCCATAAAATCAAGATCAGGATTAAAAATTTTTTAAACTTGTGATGTTATTCACTCTTTGCTTATTCCCATTTCGCATATCTGCAAATCACCTTTAATCTCACAGCAAACAGGCGAATGGGTGAGTGGGCGATTTTGTCAACATTATCAACGAATTTATTAGTGAATTATTTGCAAGGCTATTTCCATTTTGCCTTCATGCCTGCTGCTCCACAGTTTTCTATACTTGAGAAAGGACAGGGGACAATACTCATATAGCAAATGCATGTTGCAAGTTTCTTTCAATATTTTAGTATGCTTAACAATATTTGAGAAGTTCATTTCCTTCAATATTTTGTCTTGTATGCGATAGTCGTCGATTTCTATTCGGATAAGTCTTACTTGGCCAAGCAAAATCAGTTGTCCACTCTATAGTTGCAGAGTGAGGGGATAGCTGGCTTTGTCTCTTGAATCGATGAATTGCCTTCGTCATTTCGCGTCAATAATAAATGATAAAGATTAAGATTCAGATTAAGTTTAATTATCAATCAGAGTAACAAAAAATCCTAATTTTAACAATTAAATTCTCCGTATTTTAAAATTGTTATAAATTGCAAAAAAAAAACAATGATCGTTTGCTTTCAAACATTTAGAAAATATTGAAATTGCGCCTATGCGACGGTATCTGTTAATTTTATTTGCTGATGATCGATATAATGCGTGGTTTCAATGAGTGATATATTCTGCCAGTTGATCCAGTATTATGGATGATATATTGGTAAAATGGTTTATCAATTAAGATTATAATATATAGTCGCCAGTGTTATCTTGTCAATTCTTCATAAATTCATATTAAAAAATTACTGAAACATAATTTTAATTTTTAGAGTACTTGCTCAATTAGACGCCTTCAAATCCTTATTAATTTGCTAGGTTTTAATTTGTTGTGTATTGATAATCAACATTAGCATTTTCCCTATAAAAACTTCTTAAATGTATTTTCCACCAATTGAGCTTGATATAATGAGTCATATTTGTCTGAGAGTTGTGAATTTGCTTTATATTTTTGCGGATTGAGCGGTAACTGTCCTTTGAGAATAGAAATTAAAAATAATGCAAACGGACTTTGAAAATATAATTTTAGTTCAAAGGGTCTTTTCGGATTGTCTGCCGGCACGATTAACTGTTATCAATGGTCATCATCCTATTTTTAATTCAAAACTCAAAATTTATTGCGAAAATATAGAATGTTTTTCTTGAAGAGAAATTAGTTCTGATGAGCTTTCGAGAGGAAATAGGCAAATGACAGCTAATTTCAAAAGGAAATATCAAACAATATTTATATTTGGTCTTCCCTGAAAGCAGAAACTGTAATCAACTCCAAAGTGCATGAAGTATAGAAATATTAAAAAATAAAAATACAATCACTCCATGAGGATGCTGGTCAATTAGAAATCAGTAAAATCTCAGCTGAATAAAGGTAACCGACAAAAAGAGATAAATTTGATTTTACGAAGTTCGACTTCAATATTTATTTGACTTAATCGAGGAGTTTCTATAATATTTTCCATAACTTTCATGAAAATCATTGCTTTCATGCTCATTGCTGCACTCCTAGTCAGCCAAACTCTGGCACAGGGTAATGCCTTCGATATAGTTGGTCCTCTCACTGCAACTGCCTTTGGATGCTTAGCTAGTGATGGATATATGCTTGCCATCGTTCGTGCCTATTCGTTGGATAATGGAGGATCTCTCGACCCAAACGCTGTCCAAACTCTTGTGAATGCTCAAAGTGCTTATCTTGCGACTCAGATTTATATGGTCATTTGCCGTAACGGCGATGCTGCCTCTCAGGTAGACGTTGTGATTGGTTCAATATTAAGTAGCCAATATGGTGGTGTATGGATTAAAGTTGAGCCAAATACAGTTGCAGGATGCTAATGGCCAACAAACGATCCAATTGGTAACTGCGATTTTCTAACAGCCGCTGTCGATGAATTTCTCAGTAATGAAATAGCTGTAGGAATATTTTCAACAGCTAACATATGGAATAGTTTCTTTGGTAGCAGCTGCGATACTCTTTCATCTTAGACTCCTCTTTGGTTTGCAGACTATGATACTTCTGGTCAGTTGAATTCGGTTCCAATACCCTTTGATTTCGTTTCGTTTGGAGGATGGACATCTCCTTTGTTTAAGCAAATCGGTGGAGATGTTCATGTTACTTCCTTGTGCAATAACCCCAATTGGCATGCTTTCATTGACATTGATGTGGCCTTTGCCTGATGATCTTTATCCAAATCATTCATTTTAATTTTTTCGATGAGACTCGAAAGAGACTCGAAAATAGTTTGATTATATTAAATCCTATAAAATAAAATTTAAAGATTCTGACTGAAGACATAAGCCAAAGTGAAAATGATTGATAGGGATAGAGATTAAATCTTGAGCCTTGGCATAATCAGCATGAACCTTTTAGAGTATTTTAGTTGTCAGTCCTAAGAATAATGTAATTTATTTGAGAATCCAAGCACTCCTAAATGGTAGAACCAAGGTAAACTATGCGAGATGCCGATTCCTATGTTTTCCCTTTTAAAACAAGAAATAAATATTGATATAAATAATATTTTACCGAATGTTACAAGAAAAGATACCATAATGCATAAACTGTGCAGATATTTGATAAATTTAAGAATAATTAAAGGTTTATGCACACTTGGATAACTGATTTGGCCTGGCTGCCTCCACGCAGCAATTCTATCAATATCTCCTTAATCCATATTCATTTTTGACTGAAATTTTTCATCGGAGCAATATACCTGAAAAACCATTTAATGAGTGAGCTTTATTATGATAGAGATAAATATCAAGTATGTGCTTCGGTATAGATGTCAAAGAGAAGGTTGAGTCATAGTCTCATTTCACGTTTTCGCTATGGCTTGCAGCCCCTCCCTGAACTTTTGTGCATGTGCATCGATTTTTTGGTAAAGCATAACTTTGATAACTTTGACTTAGCTATTGCGGCTTCTCGAAAGACCTAACTGCTAATTTTTGCTGACTCCAGAAGTTGATTTCTCTCGATCATCATACAATTGATCATCATAACTTTTTCTACAGATTTTTTCATCACCATATCATTAATCTGGTTAGCAATTATTCCTGTTTGAAGACTAAGTGATTATGGGATAGCAATTTGATTTATTGTTACTTGTTTTGCTTGTTCTGTGTCAGTCCTTCTGTATTTGGACAGAATATTGATTTTTATTCTCGAACTGAATAAATTGAATGAGATTCTTTCATATTCTTCCTTATCTTCTTTCAATTCTTTGCCTTTACTCTTTTTATTCGGGGGTCTTGTAGAGTCTAAATTTCTTAAAAGGGCTTCTTCATCATACTATTATCCTCAGTTCCCTTTTTTCTATTTCTTTAAGTATCAAGACTGTTTGTGAAGATAACTTCGATGTATTGAATCTTATACTAGATATCGTGATGCTGTTCAGTTTGTTATGTGAATCTATGTGAATCGGATGATGCAGCACCATGCAGTAAAAATCAGGATCAAGAAGTATTTTAACTTCTGATTCATTCTTGGTTTACAGTCATCTCATCTATCTGCAAATCGCCTTGAATCTCACAGTAAACAAGCGAGTAGACGATTTTGCTGGCATTATTACCAAATTTATTTATGAATTATTTGCAAGGCTATTTCCATTTTGCACTCATGTCTCTGCTGTCCTGCAGCTTCTCTGTAAGGACAGGGACAATACTCATATAGTAAATGCATGTTGCGGTTGTCTTTCAGTATTTTAGTATGTTCGAAGTTTATTTCCATCGGTATTTTTAATTTTTATACGACAGTTGTTGACTTTATATTCTGATAAATCTTCAAAGTCAGTAAGTCCCCTCTATAGTTGTAGACTGGATAGGATAGCTCCCTTTGAATCTTAAGTCGATGATTTCCCTTCGTAATTTCGTGTCAATAATGAATGATAAAAAATATAATAAGATTAAATTTAATTATCGACCATAGAAGCGAAATCCTTAATTTTAACAATTAAATCCTTCCTTATTTTAAAATTATTATAAATTGCAAAAAAAATCGATCGTGGGCTTTCAAACATTTAGAAAGCCTTGAATCTGCACCTATGCGACGGCATCTGTTAGTTGTATTTGCTCGTGATATATATAATGCGTGACTTCAATGATATATAGATTCTTTAAGTTGATTCAGTATTAATGGATGAGATATTGGATCAAATGATATATCAATTAGGATTATAATATATAGTCACCGGTTTTATTTTAGTCATTCTTCATAAAATTTAAACAAAATAAAATTAATTTCAATTCTTAGAGTGCTTTCTAAATTCGACGCTATCAATCATTATAAATTTGTTAGCTTTTAATTTATTGTGAATTGATAATCAACATTAATATTCGCTCTATAAAACCTCTGAAATTTATTTTCCACCAATTGGGCTCGATATAATGAGTCATTTGTGCCCTAAAGTTGTGAATTTGCTTTATATTTTTGCGGATCAAGCAATAGCTGTCCTTTAAGGATAGAAATTAAAAATAAATAATGCAAACAGACTACGAAAATATAATTTTAGTTTAAAAGGTCTTTTTGACTTTATGTTGGCATGATTAACTTATGTTCATGACTATTTTACTTCTGGTCAGTTGAATTCGAATCCATCATCCGCTGATTTCGTTTCTTTTGGAGGATGGCGGTCTCCTATATTGAAGCAAATCCGTGGAAGTGTTCATGTTACTTCCTTGTGCAATAACCCCAATTTGCATGCTTTCATTAACATCAATACGTCGGTTTGATCTTCATCCAAATCATTCATTTTAATTTTTACGATGAGACTCGAAAATAGTTTCATCATATTGAATCCTATAAAATATAATTTAAAGATTCAGACTGAAGGCATAAGCCAAAGTGAAAATGATTGATCGGGATAGAGCTCATCATCTTGAGCCTTTACATAAATCAGCATGAGCCTTTTAGACTATTTAGTTGCCAGTCCTAAAATAATTATATAAGAAAAATAATGTAATTTGAGAATCCAAGCGCTTCTAAATGGTAGAACCAAGACAAGGTAAAGAGAGCTGCTAATTCCTATGCCCTCCCTTTTCAAATAAGAACTAAATATTTCTTGAAATAATATTTTAACAAATTTTACAAGGAAATAACATAATGTGGGCATAAATTATACAAATATTTGGAGAATTCAAGAATAATTAAAAGGTGTATGCCGCTTGGGATGATTGAGTTAGTCTGCTGTCCTCCATATCTCAGTCAATCTTACTTTTTTGACCTAGCTTTTCATCTAAGTAGTATACCTTAAAAGACAATTTAATGATTGAGCTTTATTATGATCGAGATAAATATCAAGGGCATTCTTTGGTATAGATGCTAAAGAGAAAATTGAGTCCTAGCTATATTTCATTGGCTCTTAGCGTTACTTTTGCTAAGAATAGATATTTCTTGTTGTGTTGTATTGCTGAGAGTTTGCATTTGCAGGTTGCGAGCAATAATGAAGCAGGATGATGATTTAAGGGCGAGAGTTGAATCTAATCGATTTGATGACAGGATCCATTAACTTTTCTCGTCCTATGTTCAACTTGGTTGTACACTATCCTACTGATTGATAAAGTTTATGATTCAAATATTCATAGGTAAAGTATTGAAGAAGAATAATTTTATATACCTGCAAGTATTTTTAATGCTCGTTCATAGAATAAAAGAAACCTAGAAATCATTTTGTCCATTGATAATTATCATCGAATTCTTTCTGTTTTAGCAAATATTTCAATTTGCTTTCAGCACTTGACTCAATATAATGAAATCCTACTGATCAGAGAGTTTTAAATGTGCTTTATCTTTGCCTATTAAGCCAATAACTGTCCTTTGAGAAACCAAATTAAATTTAACAATAATGCAAGCAGACTCATAAAATACAATAATACTAGCTTTTAAATGCTTTACGCTTCGAGAAATCCTTTCAAATGGCAATGCCGGCTTCTTGAAATTGAAGAATGTCAAAAAAGGAATTAATAGTATCAAAACTAAATAGTTGTTTTCACATTTACTGCTGATAGGTATCGAAATTTCAATTTAAAGTTGAAATTCTTCCAGTTTTAGTTGAACAAACTTGATCGTTAAAAAAGATAATTAGAAAAATATATCTTTGCTTACAATTTGGGAACAGGATAGATACTTTACATAAATATTAAATATCAAGGCTATTATTATTCACATTTTAAATAGCAGATAACTCGGCAACATCATCTATTGATTTCATCCAATAGACTCATTTAATCTTCAGTATCAAATGAAATGAAATATAATGGTCAATTCTTTTCCTTTTAAACTCCAACCTATTTTATGAAACAAATATCCAATCCTCAATATAAATTTCATAGGATTCTATGATATGGCGATGATCAATTATTTTGTTGGTTCTCATCTTCCCTCATCAGCTTGGAGTGATAATAATTTCGAAACCCCTTCAAGTAGTTTTTATGGAGCATGGCTAATAAGGGAACTCGGTTATTGCGGTAGTATTGTATATTTTCATTGCAGATGAATTTATTCATTATTCTCCTGTAGTTATCTTAGGTTAAGCACTCACGAATATATATTTGGAGTGTTTTATCATTGAACAATTTACTATACCACCTTTCCTTTTCTGGCATTTTTTTATTTTATGATTTCTTATAGATTTTCAAGGCACTAATTAAAGCAGTGTTGTTTGGCAGAATATTATGAATTGAGGTTAGCAGTTTATCCTTGATGTCTCTCCAAAAATGAGACAAGTGCTGATTGATTGATTTGTTTCTAAGTTTATCTTTTTTAGAGGGCTTTCCTACTCTTTTAACGATTATTTTTCTTTTCTGTTTACCTTTGCCTTTGTTTTTATTCCCTTTTCTTGTATATTTCTTTTAGTATTATTCATATTCCATAGATTCTCCTTCTTATGATAATGGATTATCTTCATTCGGGCTATCATCTTAAAAGTCTTGATTTTATGATTATGCTGACATAGAGTCATTGTTATCTGAAGGATCCGATTAATTTAAAACTTATTGCTCGTATTTTTCTTAAACTTGTTCTAATGATCTTTACACTGGCACCTATTTATCGGGATAAAGTTATTTGTCATCTACAAGTGGTTAGAGAGAAACTGAGATATTAGTAGATTCAGCAGGCTTAAAGTTTAATGAGTCAGGCTAACTTTTCGAATCTAAATTATCCGATTTCTGTGCATTTAAAATCCTTTCCATATGTTTTTACAGTATCATAAATAGTATAAGCAATTTAATTGACATTATTGTTAAAATTGATGGAGGTAATTCTCCTGATATTATTTGGGCTCGATTGTTTCCTTAACAAGAATTATTCGAAACAACAATATAATTATTCAAAAGATCATTCTTTGGTTCAATTACTATGGATTTCTTGCATAAATATTTAATTATCATGTAAGATCCCTCAAATTTAATAAGTAACAATTTAATGCAATTTAGAATATACAAAAAGATAGAATAAATGTATTCTCAATTAATAATCAATAAATAAATGCTATTCAAATATTCATCAATACTAGTTGCATCGTTAAAATTAGTATAAATATTGAACAGTGGTACTTCTAATCAATTGATATTGCAGTTGCTGCAAGATATATTTCAGTATAAGCAAGCTTCTATGATAATTTTCATCAACATCACGCATTTTCTCTATAATGCATCTTAATCGAAATCACTATGCATTGGTAAGAACTTTCCAAAACCTAATGTAGCTAAATATTATATAAATAAGGATTCAATGGAGAGGGTGTAAGTTCAGTACAAACCTGTAGCATACTTTTAACAACTACAAAATATATCTATGGTAAAGAAGATTTCAATAAATAATCTAAGAATTAATCAATACCAAGAGGTTATATTGGCAAATCTTAATATTATCAAGATCAGAAGCTTAGAATTATTAAACTTTATGAGACCTTTATTTTATTAAAAATAAACTAAAATCAAAAACAACCTTAGTGATCTATTGAAGAAATCTATATAAGCATAATTAAAGAATATCTTTCTCAAAATACGTTATTTCGGTAAAATATAGCAATAATTTCGATAATAAAAGAGTTCTTCCTCTTTTATGACGATTAGTCTTGAATAATATTTGATACAAATTACTCTTTTATTCACAAAAATTAATTACGAGCCATAATTTATAGTAAATATTCTGATTTTTATCATTACTAAAGGCACTTTTCATTTTATGCTATTTATTCGATGGGTTTCTTGAGACAAGATACCAGCTTTTAATCCTTTATCCTTTCTTCGTACTTGGCCTGCTTTTCTGCTTTCTTTTGATACAATTATAATTTTTTACCTTTCAAGCTCTTAATTGCCTCATCTAGTCCCCTCCCTGAACTTTTGTGCATGTGCATCGATTTTTTGGTAAAGCATAACATTGACTTAGCTATTGCCGCTTCTCGAAAGACCTAGCTGCTTATTTTTGCTGACTCCAGAAGTTGATTTCTCGCCATCATCATACAATTGATCATCATAACTTTTTCCACGGATTTTTTCATCACCATATCATTAAATCTATTTAAAGGATTGATTACGTGTTGTAAAATTGAAAAATTGTCTCTTGATTCGGATTAAAGGAAAGACTTTCATATTGGCAGTCCTATAATATTAAGGGATAATCTGGTGCCATCGAATAGTTTGGTTTTTTGGGATACTTTTACACATCCAGCAACTCCTTAATAATAGTTGGTGACTCATGTCCCAATCCAATTAGGAATAAAACTGAACTCATAAACCGAATTTGATGCCAAAGAAAGGAGTTTCCCACAAAATAAAAGTAATATATTTCATTGCGATTGTCTCCTTCTTAGAGAGTTTAATTTCCATTGGCTTTAATAATATCTACGCTAAATAATGTTCTGGTGAAATTCACGGTATTTGTTACGTTCATTTTACAAAAATTAATAAAGTTATGCGTACCCTATAAATCCTTAATTACCTTTGACATCAGCTAAATATTCAGATTATTGCGAGCAAAGAAATATTTGTAGCGACGGCTTGTGCACCAGTAACGAGCATTAAAATCAGGCGATACTTGCTAACATCCTATGATACGAATGTCCTCAGGAAGAAGAGAGTTGAGCATTGAACAATAATTCATCTTTGATAGTTATGCAGGCGAATTGCCCTTTGGTATATCTGTACGCAGATTGAGAGTTATAACATTTCCCATTGCGCTCACTCCTTTATCTGTTCGTCCTGCGCGAGTGAACGACTCATCAGCTGGAAAGGTTTTTGGAATTAAACTCAAGGTGTGCATAATTTTGAAGATATATTATTCGATACTATTGTCACCTTCTGATTGGCATGCCATACCATCATAGTTGAATCCTAGATAACATACTTTGAGAGCAAATTTCCTTCTTTAAAATTGTTAGAAAAGCTTATTGAGTTTAGGTTGATTGGGTTCACGTATAACTTTTTGTTTAAATGGCTAATGCTCCGCCAATTTATTTTTAAGTCTTCGATTCTCCATTTCGTAGTTGAGAGCTGTTTGTATAAGTTCCTCCCTAGTGAGTTTGGAGTAATCTTTTAAATTATATGCCTTTTGCATATTTTTCTCTTTTGTGGGAACTTCCTATTCTTGGTCGTTCTTCATATAGTAAAAGAAATATTCTTAATATTAATTAATAATTAATTAAAATTCCTCAAGCAATTAATTTTATTGTTTAAGAGTTGTCTCCTATTTTAGTGATTTCTCCTTTATTTTATGAATATTTAACATAAGTATAACCAGAAACAAGATAATGGAGATTTTGTCTTTTATTGGTTGATAAATTGCAACTCAAGCATTCATTGGTTATTATCAGATCGATAATTTTAACAGGATTACATTATTATTCTACTTTACCACTAATTCTAGTAATCAGGGAAGTAGGTTTATTATTAATTTTACTTATAGTTCCATGAAGCTGGTTATTTCTCTTATCCTTGCCCTCTTCTTGACGGTCGTCTACACTAGTCCTGTCAATACCAGTAGATTGCTTTGGCCGAAGCCTGCCAGTTTTTCATATGATCCTCAGGGCCTGAATCTTACTGTCAGCCCTTGTGAAATCAAATATGCAATTTAGTCGTCCGAGGAAAACTCAGGTTCAGTAGGGCTAATGATCAATTAATACCTCATGGAAGCTTACAATTGTCACCAAAAAGCATAAGGGAAGCACACTCTGAAAATTTTTGTAAAAAATCTCGATCAATTGATTTCCACTGATCTAAAACACGAAAGGTACGAACTGCAGTTGATTGACAAAGATAACTGGCATCTAAGATCAGACTATTATGTGGGCTTCTTACGTGGATTGGAGACTTTCTTCCAACTTTTTTAACGTGAACAAGAATAGCATGTTGTGCGGGGACTTCCTATCATCATTGAAGATGGACCTTAGTTCTTATGGCGTGGACTTATGATAGATACCTCCAGACATTATCTGCCTGTTGATACCATAAAAAAGATTATCAGAAGTATGGTCTACTCCAAACTTAATGTCCTGCATTGGCACATTGTCGATGAAGACAGCTTCCCAATGGTAATTCCTACAGTTCCTGAACTTAGTTAAAGCGGTAAAGTGGGAGGAATCTACTCTCCTGTAGATGTTGATTTAATCATTGCCTACGCTCGTCTTTATGGAATTTCTGTGGTATTCTAAATTGATACTCCTGCTCATACTCAGTCTTGGGGTCGTAGTGATAAGTATAAGGATATCACCTTAACGTGCAATGGAAAATACATGGGCCAACTTGATCCTACTATTGATTTGACATGGGAAGTGCTTAGTGATGTCTTAAAACATGTTAATCGTCTCTCTTTGAGCGACTATGTGCACTTGGGCGGCGATGAGGTGACCTTTGACTGCTGGAACACTTCAACCATCAACGATTATATGAAACGTAACAACATTCCGGACTATTAAGGACTGTCCGTGGACTTTAGACAACGTGAGAAGAAACTTTGGCGATCTATTTCACAGAAAAAGGTGATTTACTGGGCCAACGAAGACATTGATCTGCCTTTAGAGGATGATGACATCATTCAATGGTGGGGTGTAAGTAGCAACGTGGACAGGATGGCTGGCCGCAAGAACCCTGTGATTTTGGCAAACTACGATTTGACCTACCTTGATATCGGATTTGGAAACATATATGGCGACAATTACGGTGTGTTTGAGCATTGGCGCAAAATGTACAACTTCCAACCGAGGATCAAAGACGTCAATGTGATAGGTGGGGAGAGTTGCATGTGGAACGAAATGGGCAGCCGTCACACCTTCGAGCAGAAGGTACTCCTTAGAGCTAACGTCATCGGCGAACGCCTTTGGAACGACAACATCAACATTGAAACCGAACTGAACAACGTGGCTACTAGACTGACCGCTCACGCAGCACGACTGAGACAACGTGGATTTAAAGTGTGGCCAGTGACAGTGGGCATCTGCTAGAAGGACATGTCCCTTTGCTTCTGATCCTTTATTCGGTAAAAACCTAAAATCATGATTAATCCATAAATATTAAAAAGATTGTCTTAAAGAAATTTGTTTGTAACTTTCATATATTTTTCTTCGAAATATGTCCTCTAAACAAATAATGTTCAACTATTCTCATTTATCAATTTCTGAAAAAGATTTTATAAAATGCTGAAGAACATAAATATAAAGATTAAAATAAGCATGCCAGGATACCCCTCTGATAATTTCTGATAGTTTGATTATTCAATCGAAACTATTGTCATTTATATTAATTTTATAAGGATTTAGGTTCTTTAAGCAAGAAAATTAATTTATCATCTATTATACATGCAAAGGTTTTCAAATTCGTTTGGGTCTTTTTCAATTTTTTAAGAAGAGATTGCTAAAGATCATGTTATCTCCTTACCAAATTGTCGAAATATGATTTCAATTTTTTATGGATTGACTTTTCTACAGCGATCCTCGCTGAATATAAAAAATCATATACGAGATGAAGGGACCTGTGCTGTATTCGTTATCATTACAAATAAATTTTTATTCCATCCGATGAAATATTCACTGAATTTGAGGCTGCGTATGAAAGTGGTGATCATACTATGATAAAAATGGCTGTTGGAAGTTTATTAATTGATGCTTATATGATTATTTTTCGTAATGATACTGCTTATTGATTAGATAAATACTTTCTTCATTAAGATGGATAGTTATTTTGGTTGGACATGGAATAAAATTGAGCTAAATAATACTATGAATACTCATAAGAATGTATGTTCTAAGTGCATCTGATAGCTGCAATGTTCTAACAAAAGATATTAACTCAGCATAAGATGCTGAAATAACAGCAGGAGTATTTTCTACTTCTAACATATGGTATAGATACTTGGGTAGTTGATGAAATTTTGACAAGATAATATTCTGCGATATACTGATTGCCATACTTTGGGTTATAAAGACTCGATTTTATCTTTATATGCTGATAGGCAGCTGCTTTGCTGAAGAAAGCTGGCGAAACGTTACTATTAATCCTTTATGTTGCAAATTGTCATTAATTTGTTGATGAGCTATGAACATATTATACTCCTTCTCCTTCATAATATACATGCTCATAAATAATATAAATTTATGTGATTATGGCATGATTATCTATTGAATTTGTATTTCAGATTAATAGTTTGATATAAACTAAAACAATTTGGATAATAGTAAAAAGTTAACCCACAATAGTTAAATTAATCATTTATACAAAATTAATCTATTTAAAAATCCAATTATGTTAACTTTTGAATTATTAAAAAAAGAGATATTTATTACTTTTTAAATTAAAGAACATTCATAATATTAGATGTTAATAATTATCAATTCATATCATAAATTAATCATTGCCATCGTTGAGATTTAAAATTTATACCTCTACTTTAAGTAACTAAAAGAAAATCAAAATTATAAAGTCTAGGAAAAGTCTTAGCAGTTATCTGAATCAATAATTAGTTATTTACTCATTTAAATAAGTTTTAATTCCTATAAAATACAACTAAGTATCTCTCTTTCCTCAAAACACTTGGAAAGTCATATGCGCGAGCTAACATTTGTATGATAATCATAAAAATACAAACAAGTGAATTCAAGTCAAATATTTCATTCTATTTGTTGAAAATAACTGAAAAATTATGATAACATGCTTCAAAAGAAGGAAATAATCTCATTTCAATTTTTATAAAAAACTTTATCTTTTTTCTCTAATAAATATTACCTTTTTTGATAATAAAATTAATTATTACAAAGCATTATGACTAATATTCTTCAGCCTAAAACCAGAAAATAAGCAAATTAAATGTTTACTTCCACTTTTACCTTTGTCAACATGCCCAAATCCATTGATTCGACCTATGATCAATCACAGTAGTCGGAAATGCATTTAAGAGGTTCGGCAGGGTTTTATTCCGAGGAGAAGAATCAAAACAATCCTGAAATTAATTATAGCAAAAAGCCTAATGTTTTGTGGAAGAGTAATTAAATACCTCGACCTTCTCGTAATACTATTGACAATTATGAAAAAAATGATGATCCACTCACCCTAGAGACAGTTCTCAAAAATTAAAACAAGAACTTAAAAAAGCAAAATTAATTACTTCTCTCAGAAATTCGCAAGCTTAGAAAATCAAATAAAAAATATCATGAAATTCATCGTCAACAAAAGATTCAACTCATGGAAAAGAAATAGGAATGCGAACGACAAACAAAAAAAACAGCTGCAATCAAGGGATTCATCTTGAATGAACTTATGATCATCGAGGATAAAATATCGGAACCCGATTTTTAACAATCTCATAAAATGATGCGTAAACTTATTATGGAACAACTGAATCTCAGCAAAAGCACTTGCTACTGGAACCAAGACTGATTAATAATATTTTTTTAATGCCTCAATAAGGATTTTTAAATGATGCCTATTTACTGAATTGTGGACAATAAATTATTAGTAATTTAATATCAATTTGTGCTTTTCCTTCTACAGGTTCTTAGAAATAATAGAGTTCCAACAGGAGTATTTCATCAGAAACCTATGAAACACAATTTTATGATACTTGATCTATGGCATGTTTTTAAACGATGATACGCTGACTATCAAACTCATGTATTGTTGATCCAACTGCATTATTTTCATATTTACCACTTAAAGAGGTTTGGAGAATGAACTCAATTAACTTAAATCAATTTGGAGAAACTATAAGAGTCTTCAGCCTTTGTGATAATCATTCGTGACATTTTTATCGTCATCGAATGCCATCTATGATCTGATCTGCATACTAATCGATTCATCTTATTCTTTGATTATAATGATCCACTTACAAACTTAGGAGTTTTGAAGGTGGAGGATAGGTGAGATTAGTTGAGATTATTATTTGTTTTGTAAAATAATTGTTCCTTGATTGGAGAGGATCTTTGCTTCCATCTCATTTTTACGTGAAAAACTCTCTTATTATCATTCTTCCTTTCGTCTCGGAGGTATATCATATTATTATATGAGAAGGAAAGATTAAATTCGTTTCCTATTTTTAGGCTCCATCTTTTGTTTCTATTATTAAACGATACATTTTATATATCTTATGTGATAGATAGCTTAGTGTTTAGAAAGCAAGAACTTTTTAAATAATCTATTATGTAGTACAGACAACTTATCCAAGTAGATAGGAAAATTATTGATATAAAAAGTCTGTTGATTGGCTGAAAATTAAGATATAAATCCTAATATTGTATTTATCAAATAGTTTTAATGCTTATCT
>Ga0302186_10002267_pt1 | contig 14947 bp, 9 predicted proteins | sample II_Bog_E1_2_FD_198782 | JGI IMG/M metagenome (GOLD analysis project Ga0302186, IMG submission 198782) | Peat permafrost microbial communities from Stordalen Mire near Abisko, Sweden - II_Bog_E1_1 | ecosystem: Environmental > Terrestrial > Soil > Wetlands > Peat | place: Sweden: Abisko, Stordalen... | reverse complement strand
TTTAAAGGACACATCTTGATAGGAATTGATCTTGGTTTCAATATTTTGAACAACATTGTCAATATATTCATCCACGTAAATTTTTTTCATGACTTTGGCAACACACTCATCTTTTCGTTGTTTCATCAAGCTAAAAGGTGTATCAAAATTAAAGGAAGTCAAAAGTAATGATGTCCTGATTGTGCAAGTTATTATTGGGAAAGCAAAAACGAGCTTCCACCAATTATCACTAACATCATAATTTGTAGAAGCTTCTGGAATCCCCAAGCCCATTACATACGACAGCAAAATCCCCATACTTAAAAGACTTTGGAAGAATGAGCCCATGAATCCACTTATTTCAATCGGAGAAAGCTCATTTATATATAAAGGAATTAGTTGGGTGTTGATACCTGCAGCAATTCCTGAAATAAACCTCCCAATTATCTGAGGATATGCCCCTTGGCCAATAAAAATGCAAAATAAACTCCCAATTATCCCCAATATATCTGCAATGATCATGCCCCATTTTCTGCCCACCTTAGAAAAAAAATTGCCAGAGATAATCGCACCTAGGATAGCACCCAATGGAAGCAATGCGTTCAAAAGACCAGTGTATATGCTGGTGGAAGATTCTGACCATTGGTAAATATACTTAAGGTCAACTAATAAAAGGTTGAGCTCTCCAACCTTATATCCCACGAAGAAACCTCCCAAGCAGGAATTTAGGACGAATGCCAAAATGAAAAAGAAAGATTTATAAGTTTTTTTACTTAGAACTTTCATTTTTTCAAATTTAACACTTAAATGGGCTCAACAAATTTTAAAAGAATTTTATAGTAATTTTAAATTACAAGTGTCAGTGCAAACTGTCCCTTTGTTTTTTAATTTAATCGAAATGTAAATATGTTGTACTAAAATTTTAAATTTTTTTTTATTTAATATATAATATATATTTTTTTTCCCCATTTTTTTAAATCTATAAAATCCTATTAAAAAAAACTAAATAAATTAAAATTAATAAAAGAAAATTACCAGTTTTTTTTTTTAAGGAATAACATAAAAAAAAAACGAATGCATCTATAAATATTAGTTTTAACTAAAAAAATCTAATACAAAACAGCCAATTGGTAATTTTGTCCTATTTTATATTAAAATTGGTCTTCGCAATTTTAGGAGTTTATTTATTTTAGAGAATGTTTCAATAATATTTGTCCAATATTTTTCCATTAATAAATTTTAATAGTTATTTATATTCCCCCCAGCTTAAATATGTCTTCCTATAAAATCCAGAGATATATAGTAGACGAAGGCAAATATGATCGAATGCTCATGACAAATGATATTGAGGGTTTCTTCAAAACACTTTCTGTTTTTTACACAGTATTTAATTTCAAGGAGCCAAACCCAAGAAATTTACTAGAGAACTCAATCTCGGTTCTCAGAAAGTCTCAAGATCTTCACAAACTCCATACGAACAGCTTCCTTTTCCCCTGTATTATTTTAAAATCTAAATATAAAACTCTTCTTCTAGACAAAAGAAAGTTCCTGAGCCGAAATTCATCGATTCTCTTGATAATTTACAAGAGGAATTTCAGCAAAAGAAGTTCCTTTTTATCATTTCTTAGAAAATTCTATAAAATTTTCATTAGACAAAAAGACCCGAATTTGCAGAAAAACCTTGAGCAATTCTTCGCAGTAGATAATGAAAAGAAGCCTTATGCAATGAAGAAATCTCTTGTGAAGTTTTTTGATAGTCCATATTCTCAAATGGGGACTCTTAAAAACAAAGACCCGACGATTTTTGCCCAAAATCCCGAGATTTTCAAGAGAAACTTAGACCCTTATCCATATATCAATCCAAATCAAAACCCTAATACCTCGAATTCGCAATATGTTTCTAATGCGATGAATCAGGAAAGGGCGAAAATTCGTTCACATGAAAATAAAATGCAATTTTTTTTCGAGAAAAACATTGAAGATTATGCGAAACCCTTACAAAAGCAGGATCAGATATTCAAGAAAACCCTAATAGATTCTCGTATTTTTTTATTGAGAACTTCCTTAAATAATTTATCTGAAAAGAACCTCCCATTCACAATAATAACGAAAATCAAGAAAACCCTCAAAATCTCTTTAAAAATAAATCCGCTATTTATTCCTCAGGAGAATCAAAACCTCCTATTCTTCAGAAGATTTTTCAATATGATTTCCTTAGTAACAGAGTCCTCACGAAAAAGGAGCCTGTTCGTAATCCCAAAGCGAATTTTTATGGGATCGCTTTAAAAAGCCTCTATGAAGATAATAACCCTGTGATTTATAGTCATAACCTTCAGAATAACATTGCCAATGATACTATGAATTCGAAGAAAAAAGTCTTTGCTGGCTTGGAGAATGATTATTGCGAAATTCCGAAAAAGTAATTGTTTTTAAGTCAAAATGAAGATTTTTTCTTATATATTATATTAGAGTTTATGACCCTAAGGTTCATGAGCCTATGCTAAACCAAAATGTTCAGATGTTTGGGGTAAAAGCATTGAAGAATCTCGATAATTTGAAGATTTGCTAAGAAAAGCAATATATTTAGTTTATTTAGAGTTTTTAGTTATTGGTTAGTTTCCATGGGATTTTCCCAGGTTTTTTTAAGAAGTTTGGAACAGATTATTTAATTTAAAAAAAATCTAAGGAAAAAATTAACAATTTCCAAAGAAAATCATCCTATTTCTATAAGTTTCTTTAAGTTTTTTATGGAAAAAAGTCCAAATAAGCCATCTCTTCGAAAGGATGAGCTGATATCTGAAATAAACGACGCGATCCTCAGGATTTGTCAATCTGAACTATTGAGATTATTCGAGGAATTAAAGGAAGATCTTATTTTGAAAATCGAAAGTGATTTATCACTTGCCATAAGGAGATTGAAAGAAGTTCCTTCATTATTTATATAATATCTAATAATTCTCTTAGAGCAATGATGTCGAGAATTTATTGAAAAGATTAGAGGAGAAAATCAATAAATTAATAGATGGGAAATATGGCGAATTAATAGATCAAGAGAAAATCTTCAAACAGGCTTTTCAAGAACAACAGTTAATATCCTAATAATTTGAGACATTTTGCTTTAAAATATATAATTAATGAAGAATCAGTCATAAATTGAAAGTGGAGGAGAAATTCGAACGTTTCAACAAAAGATTCAAAGAATTGGAAGAATCAATGTAAAAGTCTAAATAATTCTTCCCGCATTCAATTAATAAGTCATAAAGACGGAACAGACTTGAAATCTCCAGATCCTTTCAAATCTCCTAATCCTATTTTCCAAATTCATCTCAACGAAACCAAAAGTCAAATTGAGGTATTTATCCAAATTTCCTGATAAAATATTGAAAATTATTCCATGTTATTTATATTCATAGGCTAATGAAAATAGCTTCAGGTTTTTGTCTCAAAATATAGCTCAGATTAAATTAGACATGTTAACATTAGAAGAAGAAAACGAAAACAGCCTCATAAACATTCGAGGTCTTTATTAATGGATATTCGAAATTTTAAAATTTGGGTTAAAATTAGAATCGATCAATAGCGTATGGGAAAGTCTGGGCTTAATGGGGAATTATCTGCATAATAAACCTGCAGGGAAAAAATCAAAAAAAACCTAATTAATTTTATTAATTCAATATTTAACACATAAATATTTTTTTCCCAAAATAATTCAATATTTAACACATAAATATTTTTTGCCAAAATGCAACTTAGTCCTTCTAATTCTCATGATTATTGCTCCGTTTCTGAAAAATCTCGTAAGGAACTAGTTTCTCTCATGCGAAACAATAAGGAGAAATCTTATGCTTTAAAAATTGAACTCAAGGCTTTTATCAGTTATTTACCTAGTAATAAGAAGAAATTCAAGATAGAAGACATGTTTCTTAAAGAAGATGCTTGCAAAATAAGGATTAATTCCACAAGGAAAAAGCTATATAAGGATCTTTTGATGGAGAAGCAGGAAAATGAGAAGATTACGAAGACTTTTTATTATAAAGAAAGCAATGAAATGTTGAGTGTCACACAATTTATGAGTAAATACATGGATCATTTGAACATGAAATAAAGGATTTTTTTTATTATTTGTTATATGCAACTATTAAATAGGAATTTTATACACATTATTATGATTAGTTAATGAAAAATCTAATGTTGAGACAACAACAAAAAAATAAAGGTTCGGATGGGTCGATTTTCTAGATCAAAAGATTGCCTAGAACTATTCTTTTTTTTTGTCTTTCAAGTATTTTCTGCGCGATTTTCCGATCTTGATAATGAATTTCCCTATAATTTTCTCTTTAGATATTGATTTTCCTTTATAAAGTACGGAGGGATCATGAATATGTCATCGTAATTCTTCCCACCTTTCAAGAACTCGAAATTAGAAAAGGAAATATTCGCTTTGATGGTGTAATTAAATGGGATTTGTAATTTCACAGGGAAATTATCAGATTGCAATAGCAATTTCGACACATCCTAATTATAAATAATCAGATAATAAATTCAAATTAAATGCCTCTGTGGTCAAAATTTCATTCATTTTCGATAACATGAGATTCCCAGCTGAAAGATAATTCAAAATGGGTAATAATTGCTTAAAATGCAAGGGAAATGCATTACTGATCCAGACATTCATGAAAGTCTTCTTAACAACAGTCTTTTTCTGTTTTTTAATGAATGAAAGCCAATCGATTTTCTTGCTTAAAAAGCCCGTATTCGTTTTTTTCACATCCTTTATATTATCCTATAAGAAAATTATTGGGAAATTTCAAATTTCAATTAAAAACTGGCTGGGAAAAAAGTTTCTTCGATGAAAATCGGCCGCTTTCTTGAGTTACTGTGGGATTCCCCAAACTTACTAAATAAGGCCTTGGTAAAGAATTAATCGAAGTGAGTTTGTTCATTTCTTCCTTAAAAAAAAAAAAAAAATTTCATTAAAAAAAACCAATGAAAATACTTTATTCATTTCAAGATAATCATTATAAGTGTCTGGGAATTCAGATTTTTCCTTTGAATATAAGGCATATTCATAAAAAATGGTGAAATCATATCTATTGAAATTAAAAAATAATATATTATGAATAAATAAAGAAACTTTTTGGTAGGCCATTGACCAATATTGATGTTTTTATTATTCGATTTGCTTTCATTCAATAGACATCTTTGCAACACGAAATTGCCTTGAACTGGTTGACTACCTAATATATCCAAAATGATTTTCTTCTTTTCCTCAAGATCAATTTCTTGCTTTTATAATATTGATAAAATTATAAAAAAACCATAACAAAATGGAAATTTATGAGAAAAAAAGAAATGTATGAGAAAAAATCAAAAATATGAATTTTACAAGCGGATTCGTATAAATCTTCTTCGTTCTATTCAAAATCCAGAATTTCTTCGAATTCTTCGAATCGAATTTCATCGCTTCTTCTGTTAACATCCCACCTTTCGGATTAAACATCAATGACATTTCCCTTTTTTTGGCTCTGATTCCATTTATGCCTACTAAATTATAATCCAATCTCAAAGAGTTTTTATATTTCCATAATTTGAAAGTATCTATTATAATTTTATATCATTTTTATTAATTTTCAAACGATTTCCTCGTTTTTTAAGAAAAAACCTGATGGGGCTAATTTATTGAGAAAAGGTATCAATGGGCTTTCGAAATCCCATTTCATTTCCAAATAGAAATCAGGCAATTCTATTAACATTGCGAGTAATTTCTCCTCTTCTAATAAAAGTTTCCTTCTTTTCAATTCCTTCTTCGCATCAAACAATGTGACTACTAGTGGTATATTACTCTATATATTAGAGTTTTCAAGCTAAATTCTGATATTTAATATAAAAAAACACTTGATTCACTGCTTCATCCAATGAAGTCCAATTGCTCTTATCTCCTATATTAGGGTTTGCTCCCATTTGCATCATTTTCTTCACTATTTCTAAGAGATTCGGGTTTTTCCTGCATAACTTTATAGCTATAAACAATGGAGTGTTATCCTGGAAATCCTTTCTATTTAATTCTTCACGAGGCATATCTAATATGAATTCGAGAAATATAGCTTTTTAATTAATAGTTTCATATTTTATTAGAAAATACCTTCTAAAAGGTATAGACATTTCTTCAGGTCATTCGCAAATAAGGCGATTATTAGAGATTCGAACTTATTACGTGAAGAACTCACTGGAAAAAACTCGTTTTTCATCTTATCTTCTAAATCCAGGTTTCTTTTCATATCAGAAATCTTGATTTCTGAGTCATTTAGCTTTGAATCCACAGTAAAGTTATCTTCCTTGTTCTCAATAATTTCATTTTCCAGGTTTTCAAGGCTTTTCTCACTATTTTCGAAGTTTTTTTCTGTGTTTTCCGTGAATTTGATCTCCGGTTCATGAAAAAGCTGATATTTGAACTCTTCTTCTTCATTTTCCCTGACATTTTCCTCAGTTTTCAATATCAGTTCTTTATTTTTTGGCATTTCATTAAAATGAATGATATATTCAGATTGATTAGTTCTAAAGCTTTCTTCATTCTTAATGCAATTGAATTTCATGATTTTCTCATTAAGGAATGAATTCCTATAATGGAAGAATAAATTACTCGACAATCTTGAAGAAAGGACTTTATTCGGATCGAAATTATCGGTTTCAGGAGTTTCTTTATTGTTTGAATTTAAATCGTCATTATCAGGAAGTGTTTTACATATAATATCATGATTATCTTGTTTATGGGAATTGGAGAGATAATTATAACGGAAATTAAGACTTTTTGGAACCTCACAAACACGTCTTTTAGGCTTTTTAGCTGTTTCGAGAGACATTGTTTAAAAAAAATAGGAGTTTTTCTATATAATAACTTGATGTTATCGAATTAATATTTAAGGAATTCATTTATTTGAATTTTTAATTCAAAATTTAGAAAATATAACATAAATTTCCTTTAAATCCCTTAGAAAAAAGCATTAAAAAAACCTCATGTCTACTATAGATTCTAGTCTTCCCACACAAGAATCGCCTGCGGCCATAGAAGAAGTTCAAGAAACCTGTAAAGTCCTTTATGGCTCAATTATCTCATTATCACATTTCTCGGATTCTAATTCCTTTATCTATTCCGACGGTTTCATCAAAAAGACCATTTCTTGTCGTAATTTCCATCAAGAAACTGTGAATCGTCTTTTGCTTAAAGAAACGGACTCTTTGAAGAGGGACATTTTGGCTCAGAAAATGAACTTTTCCAGATGTTTGTTCCTCATTTGTCCTGTGTTTTCCAATGTCTCGAAGACAGAAACCCTCACTTTTATTCAATCCTATTTAAAAAACATGGAAGATGAGAGCAATTTAGCCAAAATGGAACTTCCAATAGAAAACGCCTTTACCAATTTCATCACCAATAAAAATATGAGCAATTTAACCACAAATAATAAGCCAAAAGCTAATAAAGAAAATGAAGAAGACTTGGATCTTCATACCAGCACTCAAAAAAAACTCAAAGATTATCAGAAGAAAGTCGAAAGCGAATTCAAATATAATATGGACACCTTCGAAAAACTCAAAGGCTCTGTCTTAAGCTTTTATCAACCTTTTCAAATGATTCATCTCAATTCAAGCAAATTCCTCGCTTGTGAAGATTATGAGGCTGATTTCGAAAAAGAAAACTATAAACTCACCTTAAAAGATTATCCATCAGAAACCACAATCTTTCGATTCAAGCCTGCTTATAAATATCAAAAGGATGGAGATCAAATAGTCCTTTCAAATGAAACCTTATCAATATTGGCTTCGAATCCAGGTTTACGAAAACAAGGCTTTCTCAATATCAGCGAAGAGATTTCAATTTATAAACAAGGTTCTAATTCGAAGAAAATCCAGAAAAAAGATTCGAGTTTTTCCAATAGTGGTGAAAAACGTGCTTCAATCCATTTGACCAAGAAAAAGACCAATGAATTCATGTTAAACGCCAAGAAAATCGATCAAAAGAACCAAATTCAAGTGCCTAAACAAATAATAAAGAGAGAAGTCAATGTAAGTCTTGACGAGAATTCCTATTGGAAAATAAACATCTTTAATCTATATGAGGATTATTCCCGTTTTCTGAAATCCGGAGATGTCGTCTGGTTACATCATACTGAACTTAATGCCAGTCTCATGATTCTTAAGAAAACCGCGGATTTCAAGCTTTTACATAGCGATTTCACAAAATATGCTCATTCGGATTCCATGAATGAAAATAATGAAGATGATGTGATATATCCCACTTTTCTTAAGACCCATTCTGAAAAGGAAATCCTTATTAGAAACACCTTTGGCATGTGGATTGTAGAAAATCAAGATTATAGAAAAGGAGATTATGTGAGATTGAATGAAAGATATCGTCTGAAACATTTGAGTTCTGGGAGATATCTCACAGTTTCCAGAGGTGAGAATAGAGATGAGAAATATGTGTTAACCTTGAGGATTTCAAAGGATATTGAAGATACTAACGAATTGTTTCAATTTTTCTGTATAAAAAATTTGACAGAAAATGAGGAAAATCTAGGGATTAATGAAGAAGATAATAGGATCTTAAAGGATGCCTTTGTGGTGGTGAAACATGTGAAGACGGGTTTATGGATAAACGCAAAGGAAATGCAGATGATGAGCACTGGAAATGATGAATTTTTATTAATGATTGCTACGAATTTGACGAAGACGATCACGGAAAAAGATACGTTTAGGCTTTTCACAGCGAATCAAAATGACGTTTGGGAATTGAATATCTTGATCACGAGTTTCCCGTTGCTTTATAGTTTTTCGAGAGTTTTGGAGAATTTCCAAAAGGTAAAACATTCATTTTAACTTTGACTTTTTAATAGTTTTATTCATTTTAAGCTTCTGATTTCATTTTAAATCATTGATTTATATGATTTATTAATTTTAACCTTTTATTTCTTAACTTATATTAAAAAGCCATTTTTTTTTAGTTGCTTATCATTTGAATAATATTAAATCGTTATATTTATTATAAGCTTTATCCTTTTAATTCATTAAGTAATTAATTATCTTTTATTCAAAGAAAGAAACAGAAAACATGATTCAAGGCAATATCTTCAAGATTGAAAAGAAAATCGATTTGGTTTCTTGCGTTTTACAAATATTGCATGCCTTTTGTAAAAATCAGCTCGGAAAGTCTGGTTCTGATCAAAAATTTGGTGAAATCAATCCTTTACGTCAACGAGTATTCAATCCTTCTTCTTAAATTCCATTATCTTATATTTCTTTATTAAAGCTCTTAAAAGATCAATACTTTATCGAGATCCTTATCTCAATTCTCAAGAATCTTCTCCAAAAATCTGAATTCGAGCTATTTTCTAGAAAAAGTGAGAAATTCCTCGATAAACTCAAGAATACTTCGAAACTCAATTCCCCTAGAAGATCCACTTTTTTGCGAAAATCGGCTTCTCCAACCCGAATGTCAACTGTCAGTCCAAAGAAATCCTTAGATAAATTCCGATATCTTGAGTTTATAAAGAAAAAGATGGATTTTTGTCAGGAAATCTATCAATTATTAACCGAAATGTCAGAGAATTATTCAGAAGCACAAATCCAAATTTATAACTTAGTGCCGAATTTCCAATTGCATGCGAAATATCTGATTTGTGCCAGCGAATGCATTAGGAAAATCATTGGGAATAATTCGCATTTGTTGAATAAAATCAATAGAACTGTGAAATTCGCTTTTGATTTGGCTCCAGAGGACCCAGAAACCCAGAAATTCAATATCTTGATAAATATCATTGATAAGGAAAATACTAAGGAAAACTCAGATAATAAGCTGAAATTCTCGAAACAAGATAAATTGACTTCGAAGCCTATGAATTTGATAAATTTCTATATCAATATGATTTGGGAAAATGATGGAACAAATAAACAAGAATATCTGCGTTTTTTACGATGTTTATGTAAAAATGGAGAGATGAACATCAATATCAATCAGGAAATCATATATAAACTATATAATTGCATGGTTATGACCAAAAAGAACAACCCTTTTGTCAATGCGAGAGTGTAAAAGAATTAATAATTTGCTTAAAATTTAATTTAATTTTATAATTTTTGTTTGGAGCGAATTTATCATAATTTTTATTAATTATCTAACAGTGAAGAACGTCAGAAAGGAATGAATTTTATAGTCGATTTTGGGAATCCAGCTGCTAGTGAAGTATATTTTTATATATATATATATATATAGCATATTTATATATATATATCGTATATTTATATATATATATATTTTATATATATATATATATATAGTATATCAATATATTTTATATTTTATCTGAAATTATCGATATATTTATATATATTTTCTCTTATTTATATATTTTTCTCTATATGGATATTTTCTCTCTATATTTTCAATATATATCATTTTCTATATATTTTCTTTATATATATTTTTTTAATTATATATATTTTCTCTATAAATATTTTCTCATTTAGTTTATATTTTCACGATTATTTTTATTCTTATCAATAATCATTAATAAAAAACAGAACTGTTTCAATATTGATGAAATCTTCAAAGACGGTTTCCTTCCTGAAGACCTTCCCTCAGACCTCAAATCCTCTTTGCGTTTGGCTCACAAGTTGCAATATTTTGATTTCATCAAAGAAAACTTGAACCTTTTTGCGGATCTTGCCTATCATCGCAATTATCTTTGGAAAAAAGAGCTGAAACATCTTTTTCCCAAATTTTATTTGATCCCAGCTATATTTAAGCCAAATCTTCCTCGTGAATTAAGATCCACCTTTTCACGATTGGCATTTTCTCTTTATATAGATCATGAGCCTTTTTTCCCAGCAGCGATCCCAAACATGTGTCATATATTCGGTAAGGAAAAAGGTCTCGAACTCAAAGAAGTGCTTAATTTGAAATCATCGACTTTGCAATTCGGCTTGACGAATTTCTTCACTAATAATACTAATAAGAAAAAAGCCTCTCAAATGGAAAAGAAAAAGGAAGGACATTATTCTGAGGAATTCGAACTTTATCAGAAATTGATCTATAATCTCAAGGATCATATAGCGAGTTTCGAAAAGGAGAAAATCCTTGATGAATTCTTATATAATGGTCTGGATCTGTTATTCTTGATAATCAGATTAGACATTTTCTCTTTAATTCATCCAAATAAGGATGATTATCATAAAATCGTGAGGAATTTGGTCTTTATGTTGGAATTTGATCAGGAAAACACGAAAATCAGTCAATTATTAATAGAATCCCGTAAGAGAAAAGAGGAAAAAGCCCGTATTATGCTAAATGAGAACTATTTAAAGTCTCTTCATAAGAACCTTTTTAAAATCATCAATATAAAATCCGGGGTTTTGACGATGTTCCAAAACGTAGGGGAATTAGTGGGTTTTTCCTCAGAAAAGAAACGGAAAGCTATTGATAAAATCGCGACGAAAGCGCCAATTGATGATAAACAATTAGAAAATAACCCGATAATCAAAGGACTTTATCAAATGCTTCATTCATTGAAAAGTCTAGAATCGATGAACCCCAGCGAAAAAACACATGATATCCAAGTTAAATTGAAAGTTTTGGAATTATTGAATTATTTCAATGATATAAGACAAAATTCCTTACTTAGTATTTTTATGGATTGGTTCACAGGCTTTGCGAAAAAGAACTTATCAGAGAAAAAGAACAAGAATTTCAATGAGGAAGAATTACAGAAAATATGTGTGAATTTCATTGAAAGCGAATTTAAAGAGAAATGTCCTGAGATTTTCCTCACAGGAATTGAGGAAATCGATGAAAAAAACCAGGAGAATTTGTTCTCGGATCTCTTGAATATTGGCAAAAACATGGGGAGGAAAATCGCGAATTTGGGTCCTAAAAACGAGAAAAACCTTGATGTTATCCAAGACCTCAATGCCTTTTTCACAGTTCCTGAATCTACAAAGAAAATTTCGATTTTGCCATCTCTTCTTTTGCTTTTCTATAGAAATAAGCATCCCGATATAGAGAAAAAGGTCTTGAGATTGATAACGAGACTTTATAATCAAAGAGAAGGACTTTTGCATAATATTTTGAGTTTAGAGATGATTTTTGAGCAGAAAGAAGCTTCTTTATATAATATAATGGTGGAGAAAATCAAGGATTTGCGTATTTTAGTTGAGAAATCGGAGTTATGGATGTCAAGATTAGCTTTAAATCCCGAGGAGCCTAAGGAAACTGATGTGAAGACTCTTGAAATGATAATAGATTTATTAAGGAATTTGAGTCTTTTTCTATTCGAAGGTGTGGAAATCGTTGATGATCATTTGATCTTCAATAAGGAGAAAATCGGCTTAATTAAGGAAAAAAGACAAGATTTGAAAAGCTTACAATTCATTATTTTGAAGGAAAGACAAAATATCATGCAATTTTCACATGGACATTTACCAATTATCAGTCTTATTAGAGATTGTCTATATCAATTCCCACATTTAATCCTGAATACTCAATCTAAAATCAATGTTTTATTAATAGAAATGTTCTCAATGGCATTTATAACTTTAAGGAACTTCTGTCTAGAAAACCATAAGAATCAATTGATCTTATATGAATTCCTTGATGTTTTCCAGGAATTCATGCAATTTGATCTCAAGCAAATTCCTTTGATTTGTGCGATTTTCTCAGAAAACAAGGCGCTTCTCACTAAAATCGATTCCAATTCCCTGAAGCCTTTTTTGCATCTCATAGAAAACGAAGGCCGACAATCTTTATTCCTCGACTTTTTCCTCACAATCCAGACTTTTCGGCATGAAACCTTATTAGAAAATCAGACGATTCTCTTAAATTCCTTGCTTCCAATGAAGAAAATCACTGAAAAAGAACATAAAATACTATATTCGACTCATAGAGATTCTAATAAAAATGAAATAAGGTTCTATTTCGATGATTCCTTTGATAATAAAGCTCATTTGAAGACTTTATTAGAAAAACTTGAAGAAACTGCTTTCCAAGACACTTATCGTGATGAGCCCTTTATTTATCAGGCTAAATTATTAGAAGTCCTCTTAATGACAACTAAAGGTTCTAATTTAATGAATATCGCTTTGAATAAATTGAAGAAAGTCTTTGAAGTTTCTTATTTGATTGAGATTTTGATTGAAGAAGATTCATTTATTGAGGAAAAAGGACTTAAAGCTAATGGATTCGCATTTTTAAAGCCTACAATTTTGAGATTTCTCAGAGAAATCCATTTCAATGGAGGAAATTCACAAGAATATCATGAACAAAAGGCTTATATTCAAAAACTCCTGGATTTCGAGGTGAATAGATTGAATTTATTAAAGGAAAAACCGAAAAGAGAGTTTTTGATGTATTTTTTTGAGGATTTCCTCGGGTTTATTATGGGGTTATATGAGAAATATATGAAAGGGATCAAAGATACGAATAACACTAGTATGGATTTCGATGAAATGGAGGATTATTCGATGATGATAGGCTTGAAATCGGCAGTTATATCGAAAAAGGAGCTTTTCATGGGTTTTTTAACCCAAAATGCTAAGAAAAACTATAATAATTTACTCAGGATTTCTGATGATAATAATACATTAGAAAACGAGATTCTTCTATTGAAACTGAAAGTTTCAAATGAAAATGAAGAAAAACCTAATTTATTCATAAATGAGATTGCTGATAATCAATTGTTATGGTTTTTCTTTGAAAATTCGCATTTCGTGGATATTTCGTCTATTTATCTTCAACAAAACAAGATAAGATCATTAGAAAGTCCTGATAATTCGCCTCATAAGGCTTTAATAGAGGAGAATCCCTTTATAAAATCGAAAATAAAGAAAGAACTCGATTTAAATGAAGAAACCCTATGGTTTTTCTTCAAAAACAGTCTTAAAGAAAATAAAGCCGTGGATCTTGAATTAGCCTATGAAAAACAAATACTTTCTGAGGCTTTTCTGAAATTAGATAGAAATATAGATTCTCCGGTTGAAAATCCGCTTGAAAACAACTTCAATTTCGAGATTTTCATTAAGAAAATCATCGATTTCATCCAATTCGGCTTCAAAGACCCTGAAAATAAAGACACGATATTGATTTTATTACAAGTTTTGAAGAAAATGATCGATGTGAATGAGACTAGAGAAGGTTTATTTCAAATTCAGGAGATATTCAGAAAACTCGAGGTTACTAAGATGATTCTTTCGATTTTGATAGAAAATTCCAGGAAAACTGATACTGATCTTTTGATAAAAATCCTATCTTTTGCTGCGAGTTTAATGAAAAAAGGCAATAAAAACATACAAAACGAGTTTTTCAAGATTTTCAAGACTTCCTCTGAATCCGAGCATATTTTCAATAAAATCCATGGTTTCATTAGAAAGGAAATAGAAGCTATAGAAACTGTGGTTCGTAATACTGAAAAGCCTAATATTCAAGGGAATCAAAGCGTAAAGAGGAAAAGAGTGATTTCAAAGGATGTATTCAGAGAAATCTTCGAATTATCGAATAATAGGGAAGGGGTTTTATTGAAAAAACTGCTTTCTTTCTTTAAGCATCTCGTAGAAGGACATAATATTGAAATGCAGGCTTATTTATCGAAACAGACGAATTCCAGGGTTTCTTATGATCTGGTATCAGATGTAGTTGAATTATTGGTGGCTTATTATTTCAATTCCTCATGTAAAGGCCTCTTTAAGAATATCGATCTTTGTATAGAGACTTTAATAGGATTTGTGCAAGGTCCTTGTCTTGAGAATCAGATGTTGCTTTTAGATAGTCCTTTGATGGATATGGCTAGGGATTTGTTCCATGATAAAAATGAGGTGAATATAAAACCAAACAATAGAGCTTCAAAGAAAGATGTGGCCGAAGAAATCAAATTAAATAATAATAATAATAATAATAACAATGGTATTAATAATAGTAATATCAGTC
>Ga0302186_10002266_pt1 | contig 14950 bp, 18 predicted proteins | sample II_Bog_E1_2_FD_198782 | JGI IMG/M metagenome (GOLD analysis project Ga0302186, IMG submission 198782) | Peat permafrost microbial communities from Stordalen Mire near Abisko, Sweden - II_Bog_E1_1 | ecosystem: Environmental > Terrestrial > Soil > Wetlands > Peat | place: Sweden: Abisko... | reverse complement strand
TTCCCTTCAAATTTAATAATCGTTTCACTGATTTATTCTTTTATGGAGAAGGAATCTTATATGCAATCCAAATCACAATAAACATATTTACCCACAAAAATAGTGATACTCAATTTTACGAGAGTGCGGAATTCAAAAAAATTACAGAAAATCCAGAAGTTAAGAAGGTAAATTTTGTCTGGGTAACAATTAATGAGGATGTGAAGAAATTAGAAAATCATTTCAAAAATTCTTTGAACCAAAATAGTTGGGTAATATTAGCCAAAGAAAATACAGAAATCTGGAGCTTTTTAAATTTTTTAGTTAGAAAGAATCAATGAATTGATCACGTTTAATTTTTTTTTCTATATAGAAAATCCGAATCCATATTAATTTTATTTTTTGAAAATAAATAAAATTATTACACTAAATTAACATGTTGAGGTGGTTATGGGGTTGGCCCAATAAAAAAAAATTTCTTCCAAATTTTAATATATTTTGTCATTCGAAAAAAATTTAATATTATATATTTATATGATATTTGATTGCCCTGATCTAATAAAAAAAATAAAAAATTCAAAAAACCGAAGACATTTTCAAAATGGAAAGCCAACAAAAATACAGCAACTTCGAGCTTGAGTCCCAGAAAGAAGAGCCCTACTATCAGAACACTGATGGGATGTTTGCAAACACCCGCTTAGGTTTCGTGCAGAAAGTTTATGGCTTATTGACCTGCCAATTGTTATTTACAGTTTTGATGTGCATCATTTCAATGACAAGCAAATCCTTTCTAAATTTCCAAGTTGAGTATTATGGATTGTTCATCTTCTTCATGGTATTGAATATGGTTATTATGATCACATTGTTTTGCTTCCCCCATACAAGCAAAGTTGTTCCTTATAATTATATTCTTTTAGGATTATTTACGTTTTCTGAATCTTGGATAGTTTCAGCTATGTGTGGAATGACGAGTCCTAAGATAGTCTTCATGGCAGCGGTGATGACTTTGGGAATCACAGTTGCTTTGACTTTATATGCCATAACCACAAAAACAGATTTCACAGTCTATGGGGGGTTAATGTATTTGTTGGGGATGGGATTATTGCTCTTTGGGATTTTTGCTTTTTTCACTGATAATAAAATAATAAATATCATCATATGTTTGATTTCGGTGGTAATTTTGGGGATTTATCTCATTTATGACACACAACTGATCATCGGGAATAGAAAACATAGTTTGGAAATTGATGATTATATCATTGGTGCATTGATGCTTTATGTGGACATTATCACATTGTTTATGGAATTGATTGAATTGCTGAGGAATTTGACTGGAGAACACAATTAAGCCTTAAAAATTAAAGTTAAATTGTTCATTCTCAACAGAAAATAAATTATTGTTATATAATAATGGATTTTCGTTCTTTATTTCTAGATCGATAAACAAAATTTTTAAAAAGTCTTAAAATTCATTAAATAATGTTAATTAGTAGTTTATATGATCCTTTTGGGTTTGAAGTTTCTGATTTTATGGATCTTCTCATCCAAGTCCTTTATTAACCCATTCACCAAAATCAAAGATTTGCTAAAGCCTATACTATTCAATTTTAAGCTTTTTATGTTTAAAGTATAATTCTTCATTTTTTCTTCCAAATCCAGTTTTTTCGCCTGATTAAAATCAAAGGTTTCGCAATTCCTCATTTCATTTATCTTGTTTTCGATGTTTTTCTTTAAGTTTTCACTATGACTGAACACTTTTTTTTCTGGGTGGATTTTCACATTCTTTTCTTCAAAGACTTCATTTTCTTTATTAGAATTGTTTTGTTTCATCACATGTTTGCCAGGAATCATTATTTTAGGGGTTTGTTTTTCATTCGATTTCTTTTGATTGTTTATTTGCAAAACTTGCAATTCTTCTTCAGTTTCTAAAAAAAAAATTAACATTTCTTATAAATCAAAATAACCTTTCAATTGTTGTTTTAACCTTTCGACTTGTTCTTGGGTTTGTTGCCTATTTTCTTCCAATTCAGTCTGAACTAAAGCCAATTGTTCTAATGTTTTATCGATTTTTTCCTCCAAATCTTTAATGAAACTTTCAGCGGTTCTTTTCGCGAATTTTTGAAAAATTTAATACTAACGATATTTTTTATTATAAAACCTGACTTGGATGTTGTATTGCTCGTTCTCATTCTCAAGGAAAATTATCTTCGATTCAAAAGATTTCATTTCATCTTCAGCGTCGTTTTTCTCTCTTCTCAATTTCTCAATTTGCTTTTCAAAGAGGTGAGTTGTTTTTTCTGTCTTCAGCTTAGAAAAAAACATTTTATTTTTGACAATGAATTCATTTTTTAGAAAAAAACCTTGAAGGATTTAAGGTCGTCCTTTATTTTTTCATTTTCTGAACATAATGCTTCATTTTTTTTTTGAAGGGTTTGGTTTTCCTGTTCGAGCTCGTCTTCAAACATTTTGCTTGTTTCTTTGAAATTTTCATAAGTGTTGTTTGTCCGGATAAAAATTATTACAAATACCTTTAAAATCTTGATATTCTGCTTGGAGTTGATCTAATTGCGCCTGCTTTTCCTCGAGCAAGAATTTATAATCGCAAATGCCGAGAGGGTTCGCCATTATATAAAAAAAAAGACTATAGTTTAATTTTGAAGTGTTGAATGAAAAATTAAAATAATGCCGTTTAAAACTAAAAGCTAGATTTTATTTTTTCTTCTATTAATTTTTTTTTTCATATTTTTTTTCTATGGAAAATTGTTTAATTTATGTAATTATTTTTTTCATAAAATTAATTAATTTTTTTACTTAGATAATTTGTTTTTTGGGTTAAAATTATTTTTTAAAAAAGGGATTTAAAAAAAATCGGTAATTTGTTTTCCCTTATTTTTCATCTTCATTCTAATTTGTCCACAACGTCAAATTATCCCTAATTAATTGCATAATGGCAGTTGCGTCTTTATATTGATCATCCCCGAGATTATCAAGATCCCCAATGGCATTATCAAACGCTTGTTTAGCAAATGTGCATGCCTTCATTTTATCATTTGCGATTTCATAAAGATAGACAGAATAATTCAAAACTAACCCTAACCTAATCGGATCAGTGGGTTTTAATTTGCTTTTGGCCAAATCATTGCCTTCATTATAAGCTTTTCCACAATTCTCACTTGAAATTTTCAGGGCGGCGCCATTCGAAACTTCAGATATCCAACGATATGAGTCCCCTTTCATTTTCAAAAAGAAGATTTTTCCTTCTGGGCTTCCAACATTTTTTAAAATATTTTGATCAATAAGACTGAGAACTTCATTACAAATATCAATTAATTCTTTGTCAATCTGTTGTCTATATACAGTCAGGAGATTTAAATTATTTTGATTGGGTTCTGTCTCCTCGAGTTTACGCAGGATGTGACCAGCACTTCTTCGACTTCCTATGATATTTTTGGACGCGACATGAAGAAAATTTCTTTCCTGAAATGATAAATCTTTCCCTAAAAGAACTATTTGATTTATGAATCCCATCATATCTTCGAATCTTTCGACTTCTTCTGAAACCTTTGACATAAAAACCAATTCTTCTCTGGAAAGCAGTGAATAATCTTGAAGCTTATTTGAGTCTTTTTCTCCTTGATTTCCTGAGTCTTTTACTTCCAATACTTTATCCTGATCATCATTTTCTTCGCTTGTCCATAATATTAAATTATCTCTAATCAATTGCATAATAGTTGTCGAATCTTTATATTCATTTTCTTCAAGCTGATCAAGAAAAGCTATTGCTTCATCAAAAGCTGATTTAGCCAAATCACAAGCCTTTGTTGTTTCCTTTGTGACCTCATAATAAAACACAGAATAATTCAAAGCCAAACCTAATCTCGTTGGATTCGTCGGCTTTAGCACGGATTTGGCCAAAAGAATGCTTTCATTATATGCCTTCTCAGCATTATTTTTGCTAGTGTTATGAAGATCTCCAGTGGAACATTCAGCAAGGAAACGATTATAGTCACCATTCATTTTTAAGAAGAACACCTTGGATTCATCATTTGAGAGTTTTGAAAGCATACTAGGAATGAGTAAGTCAAAAACTTCATTGCAACATATCATGATTTCGTTCTGAATTTTTTTCTGATATTCTTTCAAAAGGATCATTTGATCACTGTTTTTACTATTTCTTTGTTTGATGGGACCTAAAGCTCTCCAAGCCATTCTCAATGAGCCAATATGATTTTTGTAAGCCAGATTGAAGAGATTTCTTTCTTCTATTGATAAGGAAAGGGATTGTCTGAACTTGATTAATCTCTCCATGTTTTCCTTCATATCTTGATATCTTTCAGCTTGTTCAGCTATTTTTGAAAGGAAAATCAGCTCTTGTTCTTGAGTGGATAAATTCTTGGCTAAAGTAAAAAAAAAAGATTTAAAAAAAAGTGACTAGTTTATGAAAAAGAACTGATATATGGTCCTTCTTTTTCAGGTTTAATTATTGCTTCTTGTTTAATTAATGGGTTTTCATAATCTTCATAATCTTGCATTTGTGGTTTAATTTTTTTTGGCTCTTCTTTATTCTTAATTGGATTTTCCACTATTATAACCTCTTCTTTATTCTTAATCGGATTTTGTACTATTATAACCTGTTCAACGAAATTGTCCACTACTTTTTTATTGGAAATTTCCTTCCAATATGATGAAGCTTTCAATGACTTTAATAGAAAATAATAATTTTTATATATAAACCTATGTTATTTGAAAATTTCGATGATTGGCTAATCAATGAAAACCCTTTTTTAGGATCCGACTTGCAACCAATTCCTTTGATATAAGCGTGACCCAATCTACACATTCCAAAGACATTTTTTTGATTGGCAGATTTCTCATAAAATTTAAAGGATTTTAAAAATTCATTAGTTTCTTCAAAAAGCTGCCCAAGAAGAAGCTGGCAATATGAATTTTCCTCGATTTCACAGGATTTTTCAAAGCAATTTAATGCAATTTGGCCATTTTTTTCTGAATCGATTCCAAATTTAGCTTTCATCCCTTTAAACATCAGGGCTTTTGGATAATTTAAAGATGCCATTTGTTCAATGATTTGACTATTTTTCTTCACTAATTTTGTGAACATTTCCTCGATTTGGGAATTTTCCAAATGAATCAAAAATTGATCAAGACTTTCATAAATTTCTTTCATCATCTGGATCTTTTTTATTGAAAACCGAGCCAATTCTTGCTTATTCATATCCTGAACGAAAATGTGATATTTCAATTTATTTTCATTATCAAATTTCCAACGAGGAATGAAAATCCTAATGAAATCTGCCCTATCATTGGGATTTATCTGCAAAATCGCTTGTAAATCCTGATAAAAAGACAAATTTTCTTCATTTTGTTGAATTTCTTTCTGAAATTTATTAGAAAATTGTCCGATCATCTGTTTCAAATCCTTGATATATTCATCAAAGCTAGAGTTCTTCCTGAAATCCAAGTGAAGCCCACCCATTTCTAACACCACTAACCCCAAATTAAAACTATCAGTCATAAACAGGTTGAAATTTCCTGAAATCTCGTTATTTTCGTCATGTTTTTGCTCATATTCCAACTTCATCCATTCAGGAGAGTAATATGTCCCACTGAATTTCCCGTTATTCATCATTTCTTTCGCTTTAACTGCAATGCCAAAATCAGTCAAAAACAATTTCTCCTCTTTATCATCTAGAAGCACGTTTTCAGGCTTGATGTCTCGATGAGCGATGCCACATGTTTGAAGGAAAGTCAGAATTTCAACCAATTGATAAAAATATAGCTTGATCCGTCCAAAATCATTACAAAGAAGCTTTTTATTAATCACGTCTCTCAAATTCTTTTGATAGAAATTGAAGAAAATATGATAAGTCGTAAGACCCAACATGGAAACCTCCTTAAAATAACCATGATATTCAGGGTAAAAATTGAATGGTTCGAGCATATTAGTAAATTTCTCATAGAAACGCACCTCTGTATTGATTCTGTTTTCTTTCTCCACGATCTTCGATTTGGTCTTGTTCTCATATTTCAAACGAAGAACTACCATCTTCACTGCATAGACCTTTGAAGTCTTTTTATGCGTGACCTTAACAACTTTCGAATTTTCACCTTCATAAATAGGGTCTCCATAGTTGAAATCATCGACATTCAGACCGTTTCTTAAGAAACTTTCCTGTTTTTCGAGTGTTTTTTTATTGAATGTTTCGGCTTTCTTCTCAAATAATTTGTAATCTTTGCCTTTTTATGAAAAAATATGTAATTCTTCAAAAAAAACAAAAATTTAGCTTACAATTTCGGAAATACTCTTCAATTTTACTCTCAGTTGAACAGAATTTGATCGTAAGATGAAGCCTCATTTTTTTCAGATCATAGAAATCCACGTTTTCCTTAAAAATCCTTATAAAATCCCATCTTTCATTAGGATCGACCTTCAAACTTTTCTCTAACACCCTCGCTAAGCTTTCTAGTTTCCTCTTCACAATCTCATTGGTTTGAATCCCATGAACTTCATTCTTGAGCTCTTCTATCATTTTATCATATTCTTTCTGAGAAAGCCTATTTTTGACACGTTTGACTTTCCATAGCTCCATCAAAATCAACCCCAAAGAAAACAAATCTGATTTATATGGGTTTATTTGTAATAATGAGGTGCCACCTGCACTGATGCCTGGTTGAGTCTCATCTTTATCACCAGCTAGTCCTTGTAGCATTTCAGGAGAGGCATAGGGTTTAGTTCCAATTATGGTCACATTCATCTTGGTTTGAGATGATTTGACTGTCTGTTGAAGGATGTTCTTGGCAGCACCGAAATCAATAATAATGAGATTTTCTTTTAATTCATCTAAGAGGATGTTCTCTGGCTTGATGTCTCGATGACATATCCCGATCAATTGCAAAAAGGCTAGGCCGTTTATCAAAGTATCAGAAAAATGGAGCAAATGGTCAAAATCAATAGACTGCTTTGATTCTTGCTGCTCCTTCAAATATGATCTGAGAGTGTTCGGATGGTATTTGAAACAAATATTATAGACTAAATTGTTACCACGGTTACCCTCCACAAAATAACCATAATATTTCGGAAAACATCGAGGCTTAATCGGTTGACTAGAAATCTTATCCAATAACATCATTTCCTTCTTCATTTCTTCAAGATCATCCGGACTTAAGGAACTCACACTCATTATTTTAACTGCGAGGATATCTTTTTGGGATTTTAAAGGGATTTTAACCACATCACCAAACCCACCTGACACCAATAATTCAGTCGCTTCTATGTTTAAATCTGAAAGCAATATCCCTTTTAAGGTTTGTTCTGACTTTTCTCCTGGAACAGATTTCTTTTGGGGAGAACCAGAAGTTGTCTTTTTATTGCCAATTATGCAACCCATTTGATTATTAAAAAGGAATGAATTAGTTATAAATTAACAATTAAGAAAAAGCAGAATCATATAAAAAAACATAATTTTTTTGTATTAAAATATTGTATTTGCTGAAATATTTAAATTTTTGAAAATCAAATTTTTTGTGAAAATTTTTAGGAAATTTATTATTTTTTTCATTTTAGAAATGAGAATTTGCCCAAAATTTCAGAAAAAAATAATTAAAAAAATTAATTTTTTTTGAAGTTGAATATTTGAATTAAATTAAGCCAAGAAATTTTTTCAGTTAGTTTTTAACTCTTTCATTAACGAAATCATGTAAAGATTGAGGGCAATGTTGTGGTCCACCATGTCCAATGCCTTTGCTGACTTCTTCATCGACTAAATAGCATTGCAAAACCGTGTCTGCAGCCATTCCATAAACACTCATGAACAAAACTCCTATAATATAGGTGGCCACTGCAAAACACTTTAAATTTTGTTTAATAAATTAAAACTTTAATCATTTTTTTTTTAATTATTACAATGGTTGGCAAAAATTGGGAATATAACTTTTCTTGATAATATTGGCTTTTGGCAATGATGAGATAGGCCAGGAAGGTAGAACTGACACAAATGAATAATTTTCCCAAAAAGGTGAACACTTCTCCAATGCCAGAAACGAGACCAAATTTGGCCGGGTTTCTCATAATAAGGAAAAAGGCCTCTTTCGCGGAAGAGCAGAAGCTTTTTCCTTGAATGGCAATCTAAAGTAATTTTAATGAAAATTATGGCAAATGCATGATTTTAACCTGAATATAAGCATTTTTGTTGAGGAATTTGATGCATTTTTCAAAGCATAAAGAATAACATTGTAGACATTTAACTCCACATTCGAGACATTTATTGCCTTTGTAAGCTCCGGATTTTTTTGCTTGTTGCTTTTCATTTTTAAGTTAAATTTAAGTATATAAAAAATGGAAAACGTCGACAAAAGCCAAAATAATCCTAATCATTTGAATGATAGCCAAAATAAAAGCTCCAAAGCCCAAACTTCCAAGATGATATCTAAATGCTCTATAAACGCTTCGGCTAAAAAAAAACATTATTGATTTTATCCAGTCTCTCATGATTATAACCTGATCGGTTTATGAGTTTCGTTTTGTGAGAAATACCAAATAGAACAAGAACTTGCCAAAATAAATTGACATAAAGCCATAATGAAAGCTCCAATCCAAAGTCCAGCGAAAAGGAAATAAATCAATGCATATTTGGTATTGTTATCCCATGTAATTGCTGCTAAGGGAGACCCTACTCTTGCATGAACAGTTCCAACACTGTATAAAAATCTAAGCAAAAACAAAGGGTTTTTAAACAAAATAAATTTCTTCAATTTTTTACATAGCTCCTGATAACCAAAAGGCCCACCATAAAACAGAGACCAAGATAAAAACTAGAGGAACTATCAAAGATAATGGCACTGCCTTGATATAATCAGCCGCTGCCTAAGTAAAAAAGATAAAATTAGGAAAATTAATGATAAATTGAATGACTTTCATTATCGCAATGGCTAAATTAATTTTTGAGAAAAGACAAAAAACGATCATAATCGAAATAGCCGCAAAAATGTAACAAAGAATTGACATTGCTAATAGAGCTTTGTAAGAATTCGCGATTGGATTGCTTCCAGATGAAGATCCCAAGGCTGACGCACTAAAAATTGAATTCTTATTAAATTTTTTATTAACGAAAAAATGCCAACTCTTTTTGTGCAGTAGCTCGTTGTCCAAGGAAAATTCCCAATAAAATAAAAGAAGCGATCCATATAGCAATCGCTATCCAGGTCATAACTCCGGCACAACATCTCATCAATATCATAAAGATAAAACTAGTTAAGAATTTTGAGGTTTTTCAGATATTTAAAACTAATATATACCCTATTACGATTGCGAATCCGGCGGCAGCCAAAATAATTGGCCAACTAGTCTTAACATCGCTGAACCATTGTTCTAATTCATTAATATCAATTTCAGATGAAAGCCCATCCATTTTATCTAAGAAAAAATCACTCGATGGGAAGCAAATTCTCCCAAAAACTATAAAATTTATTGATTATTGATTATTTATTTATGAAAAAACGCACGTCCAGTGGTATTGTAAATGAACACCGAACTGTTTAAAAAGCCAGAATTCAGGTTCGAAAAACTGAAATTCGAGTCGATTTCATAATCATTTCGGTTGCAACTGAGAACAATTTGATTCGGAACACAATTCAAACTAATGTTTTCTCGTTGCGTCTCATTTTGATAAACGGGGCATGATTCCACGCAGGTCGTTCTATTAAAATATCCTTCATATGGAGTCACAAAGTATATATATGGGTAATCGGGCAAATCAATCCCACAAGATCTTCCTTAAAAATCCAACAAAAATTCAAATATATTTATGAAAAAAAAAAACCATTTGGATCGTAAGGAACCGCCAAAAGCTTTGGATTTCCTTTTGCGTAACCCACGAATGCGAGAATGAAAGTCACAACCACAGCAGCAATAAAAATTACGAAACACGGACAATCTGTACAACCTCGCTGTTCAACTGGACCATGGGCCAATTCGGCGTCTAATTTTTCACCTTGATATTCTTCAGCTTTGTTCGCCATTTAAAATTTTTAAGATTGCTATTTTTTATTTCTTTTTTCTAGTTTTTTGATTTCCAAAATAGATTTTTTTAAATATCCAAAATTGTTTAGTAAATTCAAATTCTGCATTATATTTAAGACAAAACACTATAATTTTCCCAAATATTTAGCATAATAAGAATCTTATATTAAAATAAATAAATATTTTCCACCATTTTTTAAATAAAAATACTTATTTGATCATCAAATTTCCCAGGAGTGCTTCGCGAATAGCTTCCAGAATTTGTATTATCATTTTTACTCTGAGAATAATAATTATATTGGGATTTTTTATATGAGCCATAATCTTGATCTAGACGATTAACTAAAAAAAGCAAAAATAACTTTTGATCTAAGTTAATAAAATACATTCGGGTTTTTTTATTGATTCATCTTCTTTAGAATCAAATTTTTCAATTATGTGAATAATTTCGTGATAAGGAATCAACCCGTTTTTATCAAGAAAAAAAGATGTCATTTTCTCAATTTGTTCATTTTCCAAATTGAAATTTTCAGCTAAAATGTACTTAAATTGAATGGGTTTCAATTTTCCTATATTAAAAAGACAATTTTTTCAATGATTTTTTTTCATAAAAACCTTTTTTGTCTTTATCAATTTCTTCAAAAATTGTCTGAATTTTCTTTTCATCTTCGAAGCATTTTTTCTGGATTTTAAAAATTTCAATTTCTAATAATTTTATCAAAATTGAAAAAGTTAAACTTATTATAATTTTTACTGAAGACTGAAAACAAATGATTATAAAGTTTTTCAGCTGACTCGTAATCGCTTAATTTTGGATAAACATCCTGTTTCACTTGCAAAAACTCCTTCTTTGGTTTATGGAAATAATGTCGATCATTTCCCCTATGTTTGAATTTGGTCACTTTTTCTGTATATCCTTGAACTAATATAAAAGATCATGAACACAAATATTCAAAAATATCAAAAATTTCACAATTTTTAGGCATTTCAAAATCCAATTGATTGATATAACAAGGAGCGTTAATATTATTTTCTGTGAGAATTTCAGAACAATAAAAGCAAACTAATTGAAATTCCGATAATTCCTTAGCGAAGTTCTCACATAATCTAAAACCAAATTTGGGCAATTGTTGTTTCTAACTTATAAATACCTTACCCAACCGTTCATTTCAATCAATTTGTCGGGAATGATATCCCGGACTTTCAACGCTTCATCTGCTTTTATTTGATTGATTATCTTTAAAATCACATCATCCTTGAAATCATTTAACAATTTCAAAGTTGATTGATTTTTCATCTGGATTTTTATATCAGAGGTTTCTCTGGGAAGATCATAAGGGTACACCTCAATATTTTCTAATTAATCTCATAAATCATTTAAAAATAATAATAAAAAAAAAACTTCTGAATGATTTGGCCTTCAAAGTCTCGGCATATGATAAAATATCTTTGCAAACCAATAGAAAATTAACAGGATCGTTTTTTTGCATGATTTCCACAAAGGAATCAATCAAATCATCGATGTTATTAACATCTCTTTGCAGGAAAGAAATTTCCTTTTGTAAAATGGAGATTTTTTTTCCTTCCTCGCGAGAAAGTCGATCCAGGATCCCATTGAATTCATAATGGATGTCGTTTTCTATCACGTTTTCAATCGTGGAAACCTCTTCTCCTCTTAATCTAACGGCCTGCATATGATCGATGATTTTTTCCATTTTCATCTTGTAATCATTCGAAAGGATTTCAATGATGAATTGCTTCCTTTTTCCCACTGCTTCTTTCAAAAAAATGCATTGATGTAACTAATATTCAAAAAAAACATTAGAAATCAAATCAATTTAAAATTACTTTATTTTGATGGGGTCCTAATTTTATGCATTGTATGCAGATCGGCTCTTCACAAGATAAGCAAAAGAATTCCAATAACTCTTCATGATTATTGCATTTGGATCTGAAAGGGCAAAATTAATTGGAAATTTAAAATTGAATTAAACGTTTTTATGAGCTCGAAGTTAAAATCTTCATTTTCCAAACCAAATCTATGCTTTTCATTCAATGAACTATCCTTTAAATGTGAGGAAAATATCTCAAAATTAGTGAATTTTTTCCGTATTTCATCTTCCCCTTCCATTTTTTTCAAATTTTATGACTTTTTTTTGGAAGAAACTACTTGCCATTTGCTCTGAGCTTGGTTTGATTGGTGGAATTATTTCACTCATTGGTTATATTTTTTTAAAAGAAAAATTTTAAAATTTGAATGTTTTCAAATAAAAAAAAAAAAGAAAACTAGAAAACATAAATAATTTGTGAAAATAAATAAATAACAAAATCATTTTAAAGTATTTCAAACAATAATCAATCCTCCTTATAAATCGCCCCGAATTTCCCCCCTGAGATTTTCTTTTTATAAAAGAAAAACAACGAAATTAAAATGCAAATCCCTCCAACCACCAAATAAGCAATCGAAAGGAAATAGTTCTTCCCTCCAAAGTTTCCACTTGTCGATAAAACAAATGCCTTTGATCCTTTAAACCCCTGAATATCATACTCTTATAACATTTTCTATGATTTCATGAAAACATTAACTTTCTTACGATTATCAATCACCAAAGAATAATTTCCTACATCCAAAACATTATTTATCTTCCCCCATAATTTCCTAAAACTTGGCAATCCCGCAGTTCTCATCCAAACAATGAAATGTTCTAAATTATTGAATGAAAACAAAAATTTTTGAAATTTTTTTACCATTTTCAGGATCTATCCATTGGACGTTTTCCCAATTTTTGTTCCTTTTGAACTTATTGCCCTTATCTTCAGGCCAGGTAATTCCCGTATCATTGATTATAAATTCCGTTTGGTTATCGATATTGGTGAGTTGAGTATAAGTATCTATTAAATTTAAAAAAAGAAGATGATTTTTTTAAACGAAATAATGGCTAAACCATCAAAGAAACTATTGGCAATCAAGCCACATGGATTGGCCATTAAGCTGTCATTCAGTGTAATACCAAAGTTATTTGTTTTGAACTTAGGATTCAAATCTTTCACATACATTATGGGATCACAATCGCTCGACAACTCGCTTTCAGAGATATCTTCTCCCGCAAGTTGGTCGAGACTTTTTGAACGAACGTATCGCCGATGATTTTGGTAGAAATTATCAATCTCGTAGAAAAAAAATATTGGCGGATCCATTTCCGTCGATATCGTGAAATTAACTTTACATGTCGTGTTCACCTGACAAAAATCGTAATTTACTGTAAGTTCGATTATTTTCATGTTTATTGTTGTCAGAACAGCCCCGATTATTATTAAAATGCTTCCTAAAGAGAATTTTAATTTGAATTATGCCTTAATTAGTACCAAAGAGAACAAATATACAGATTATATCATTGACAGTTGGATTTGGTTGCCAGGATTTAAATAGAAAGGCTTTCCAACCTTTTAAGTTTTTTTCATCCATAATGAAATTATTTTGTAAAGCGAAAAAAATAATGAAATTTAATGAATTTTTAATAGTCTTCTAACAAATTCAAAAAACAAAATTATCCGACAAATTATTTCTCAAAAGAGCAATTAAATATTTTTATTTCAAAACAAATTTCAATAAATGGACGGATTTAATATCTTCCTGGGGATCGTTTCCTTCGGCACCTTGAGCTATACTGCCAAGCAACAATATAACATCAACTCTGCTGATAAAAAACTCAAACAATTCATCAAAACCAAGATCTTCAGCCCAAAAGACCTCTTCTTCGGAATTAAAGAAAAGGAGGCTTATCTGGTCAATCTATTCAAAGACTATGGCAAAAATGAAATCAGCGGCAAGGTCTTTGTTGAAGGCGTTCCCCACACCGATTTACCAGTGATAGGGAAAATTAACAAGCAAAAGTTGCTCCATGGCATTTATTTTAAGGAGGACATTTTTTCAAATGATGGGATCCGAGCAAGCAATATGGATGGTAAGAAATTCAAGATTCCATCAGAAGCTAAACCTGAGACAGTCCATACTTTCCAATTGAAAGATTATGATGGTTCTCGACATTGTCTTGTGAAGAACAATAATGACACCGGAGAGCCACCAAATTATGAAGATGCTTTGGAGTTGATAGCCTCGAAAGATGAAATTAGGGATTTGAATTTCATTGAGAAATTCTTGGCTTTTGTTTGTATGTTATGGGATTATATGAGTTTTCTTCAAGGAGGCTCTGGATTGAGAGGGATCAGAATTGGAGTTAGAGAAAAAGAGGTGGGAATTAAAATTGAAAGTTTTTTAACGGTTTATGGAGAAGTTATTTATAACTTTGATAAGCAACAGTTAAGAATTGAGAATCCGGAATATTTCCTAAAGAATAAGACGAGCTTGTTAGACACTTTGAAAGAATATATCTCAAGTTGCAAGACTGCGAGGTTTATTAGCGGGTTCATTGGATTTTTGTGTTTGGGGATCTTGGGGTATAGATTCTATCAAAAAAGAAGAAGAGATGCGATTCAACAGCATTAAAATATACGAAAAATACTGAATTTATTAAAAGTTTGGACATAATAGCAAAATTTTATGTTTTTTTTTTTAACATTGCTGAAAAAAAAAATACTATTAATAATAAATCGAATTAATGCCTCATTATAGTTTCTTTAAATTCACAGAATTAAGTTCAGGATTATCATCTTTGATTTTAAATAGATTAGAATCGAATTGCACAAGATCATCCAAGCGGAATCAAATTTATTAGTTCTTAAATCATAATACAAATCGTTATTGATCCATTTTTTATGATCGTTTTTGTAAAATTTTGAATTCATTCCAATTTTTAAATCTATTATATTTTTTCTTCCTCTTTTATTTATTTACGTAAATTAATTATTCTTTTATTATTCCATCACATTCTTTTTTAATAATTCTTCATTTTTTGGATTTGATATTAATCATTT
>Ga0302186_10002265_pt1 | contig 14952 bp, 23 predicted proteins | sample II_Bog_E1_2_FD_198782 | JGI IMG/M metagenome (GOLD analysis project Ga0302186, IMG submission 198782) | Peat permafrost microbial communities from Stordalen Mire near Abisko, Sweden - II_Bog_E1_1 | ecosystem: Environmental > Terrestrial > Soil > Wetlands > Peat | place: Sweden: Abisko... | reverse complement strand
GACCCTGCGGTTGGGCCAGTTTGTGAGATTGCGAGACCTTGCGTAGTTGAATTAGTTGGCGGCCCAATCATCAATTCCGCAGTAGGTGACGTAGCCCCCGGTCCAATGCCTACATTGCCGGCAATGGGATTGAGAAGAAGGTTTCCGGCGCTCACCCCGCCGCCCGTATAAGCTTGAATTTCTGCGTAGGTATTGCCAGTCGACGCTCCCATAAGAATGTTGAGAAAACTACCGACACTCCCAGGTACAAAATCGGTCGTTATTGGACGCAGCAAATTACTAGACTCAATAACACCTGTTTGAGTAAATCCAGGGCCTCCATTATAAAGCAGCGTCGCCGGAGCACCGGGGAACGTCATGGCGTTGCCGCCAATATTCAGCGGATTTGGGAGGCTATTAATGGTATTTTGATTTACAAACGCCGTGCTGGCGCAGGCGTTGGAGTTGTCGCCAACCGGACGGGTGGGGCAGGTCTGTGCGGCGGCCGGTGTGGCGAGGAGCAACGCACCAAGGATGAAGAGTTTCTTGAGATCACACATGGCTGTCAGTCACCGTTAGAGGGTTGCCAGTCGCGGATGCAGCGAAGGATTGCCATTGGCCTTGGCATTCGCCGGTGAAGGTACGTGTGCCACCGTTGGCGTAGATGCGATAGCAGCCACCGAGGGCCGAGGTGGTTGGAGTCAAGGTGGAATTGGTGATTGAAGTGGGGATCAAGTTATTCGCTTGCACCAAACTCGGTGCCACAAAGACATCCACCGTACCCGGATTGTCGAAGGTGATCTGTGTACGGTATTGATCGGCAGGGGCCACCACCTGCGGGGAGGTGGTTAGATTGTTGAATGCATAAACCTTTCCGCCTGAGGTGGGGCCGATTGGAGATGCACTGAAACCAGAGGTGGTGGCCATGGGTTAGACCCTTCGCTGGGTGAGGAGGTCGGCCATTGCCTTGGATTGGGCGGCGATGGCGGCGACTAGATCGCTGAGACCTTCGACCTGGACCGTGGAGGGTTTAGCCTCAAGGTCCGACTTCTCAGCCTCGAACTTATCGACGAGGGACTGCGAGTAGGTGACCTCGGCTGTTTCAGGTTTGTAGGACCATTGGGCTTCGAAAGATTTGGAGATCTCAATGGCTTCGTCGTCGATCGGGGACATACCGGGAGTGGGATCGCCGAGGAACTCGATGTCGGACTTCTCGCCCTTGCCAGGAAGGCAGACGATGACTTCGCCGTCTGAATTATCCCGATCACCCCAGCGGGTAGTCCAGTCGCTGGGGTCCTTGGGGTCGAGCAAGCGGGGAACATGGAATCGCTTGCGAACCTGTTTGCCGGTGGAGCGGTTAACTTCGGAGTATTCCCATTCCACCGGGTCCACGGTCTGGAGATAGTGGGCTTCGACTAGTTTCCAACGCGCCATGTGGTTATTCCTCCGTCCAGGTGATTTGACCGTTGAGAGATGCGGTGGTAGATACAGCACCAAAGTTGACGCAGAGTTGCTGGGTGGAACCCTTGACTAAGGTCGGCACCTGTATATTGTTTTCAATATCTCGGCTCCAGTCGAAGACGGTCATGGGAGTGGGGGCACCAACCGTAGTGGCGACCACGCCTAACATAGCAGAGTCAACATAGACAGGCGACGAGTCGTTGATGGTGGGGACCGCAGTGTAGGAAACCAACGCTGCTGTAGCGGAGGCATTGGTGGCGAGGCCGGTGTCACGAGAAGCGATCTGTGTGGTGATGCCAGGGTTGGCGGTGGTGGTGCCGATGGTACCACCAGTGTCAAGCGAGACTCGGCGGACGACTTGAATCGGTAGAGAAACAGCCGTGCCAGAACCACCAATTACAAGGCGGTCAACACGAACCGTCTTGGTTGAGGAGGCTGCAATACAGAGAACGTCAGTGGCCGAAGCAGGTGGGACAAGACCGAAGAACGAAGATGAATAAGTGACCTTGGGCAGGTAGCCGGTAGTAAGGCCAACCTGTTGAACAGTATTGACCTGGGCGAATGCTGGGGCAGCGAGCCCCAGCATCAGCGCCGAAGTGAGAAGAAGTTTCTTCATGGCGCTGGGCTCCTTAGTTGGCGACAGTGATACCGGCTTGGTAGCCGGAGAGGTATGGACCCTGTGAGCCAACCTGGTCGAAGCGGTCGATGACGAGGGCGCCATTGACGAGGCCGGCAGTGTTGGCTGAGCCCACGACCACGTAACCGAGACGTAGATAGCGGGGCATAGCTTGACCGGTGGCTGGACGAGGCACGTCGCAGTCAAGGAGTCGAGCGCCGACCACTAGATTGGCAAGAGCAATGACTGGACCGGAGACCATGGTAGTCCAGTCGGTGGCGTAGGGGGCGCCGCTGCCGTTGTCGTGGGTACCCTGCAGGATGATCTGGATGCTGGTGAGGGTGTTGAAGGCGACGGTGACGTCGACCAGAACCTTGAGGGCAGGGTCGTCGCCCACACCGATGTCGCGTGCGCCACCACCAGCACCGGTTGCGTTGGTGCCTGAGGAGGCGGGGAGACCGGCCATGCCAAGGTCAAGGACGTTGGCCGAGTAGGTCGTGCCGGAGGTGGGAAGGTCGGTGTAGGTGCCGAAACCCACGCCGCCGGTTGAGCCGTTAGAAGTGCCGGTGAAGAGAAGCAGTCCGTCGATGATCATTGTGGGTTCTCCTTAAACCACTTGAGCTTCGTTATTGAGGATGGCGTCCACCGTGCGGACGACTTGGCCGCGGAACGTAGTTACCACCTTACCATCAAATTCCTCCAACCTCAACAGCACATTAGTTTTGTTCATTGCCTGTAGGTCCAAATAGGTCCGGACCACTCGGTTGCAATAGATAGCAACCCGGCCCATGTTGGCGCGGACCTCAGGAGTGTCGGAGGTCTGGATCGAGGTGGCAGCGGCTGGGGCGGTGGGCAGGCGATAGAGGCCGCGGACTAGGAGGTTGATCAGGTTCGCCGCCGAGACACCGGTTAGTTGGGTCACATCGATGTTGGCGATGCGGACGACGTAGCGCCAGTCGCGGAGAACCAGGCCGATTTCCCATTTGAAGTGATCGCGATAGGCTTGATAGGTGTTGCCCGAGGCGTCTGAGACCGGCCATTCACCCATGTCGCGGTGCTGGAGACCGGTGATCTTGCCCTTGGGGAAGGTGCCGTGGAGAGTGTCGTTGCCCCACGTGGCGATCCAGATCGAGGTGTTGGTGGAAGAGGTGCCACCGCCATCGAGAACGTTATTGGCGGTTTGGGAGTTGGAAGTGTTCTTCGTGCTGTATCGAGGAGCAAAACCAGTAAAGCGTTCAGGGTTCACACCCTGGTTGCCGTAGATCAGGGTCGAGGCAACCTGTTGGGACATACCTTCGAGGAAAGCCTTAACCTCAGAGAGTCGAAACTCCGGGGTATTGCCATTGAGATCGGCAATGTCCTTGTCGATAACCGCATAGGTCTCGAGGTTGCCGCAGGTATCGACAATCTGCGCCGTGGTCGACTTGGCATTCGGGACGCCGGTGTTGAGCAAGCGCCACGTGCCCTGAATAAGGCCGGTGCGGACGGTGGTCTTATGACCGGTAGGGAGGTTGCCTTCCATGACGAGCATATCGTCAAGGATTTCGTTGGTCTGAGAGAGGAGTTCGATGATGGAGGCGACGCGGTAGCCGTCGTCCATGCGTTTGGCCCAATCACCGTACGTGAGAGCGGTTGAGCCGATATTTAGGGTAGCCATTAGGTTTGTCCTTTCATTGGGAGTATACTGGTTCGGCTCATATCCAGTCTGGGCGGTTGCCGTTCATCCCACAACGGGGCCTGGGTGGTGAGTGGATGCAGATTTGATTACTGGTCGGTTCTAGCCAGCGACGGATACATGGCCTGCGCAAGGGTTGGCCGGTGAGTTTGACCACTGGCAACTTGACCATGGGGGCTCGGGCTGCCACCAGTGACAGGTTTGCCCTCGATGACTCGCTGTGATAGTTTCCAAAAGGCCTTGACGAAGGCTGGATTGTCACCAGCACCGGTTAGGTCCATAGCTGTTTTGAAATCTTGAATGAGCTTGGCGTCGTTTAGAGTATCTAGGGCGCGGCCAACATCAGCCTTGATGGATTCAAGCTTACCGCCCATTTCGGGATCGGACCGAACCTCGGTGACCCACTTCTCGCGCATGGCTAGGACAGCCTTGGCGCCGGTGTCAGCGACCGCTTTCATTTGCTGGTTGTAAAAGTCGACAAGTTTGTCGGCAGCAGCTTGTGAGAGACCAAGTTCTCGGAAGATGGGAGTGGCGGCGGCGATGACGGTGTCATCAAGCGCTGCACCCTGCGGAGGCTTGAAGTCGTATTTGTCTGGGGCGCCGCCGGTGGGTTGAGTGGTTGTGTCATTGGGTTGGCTCAGGTTCGTAGAGGTTGAACTCGGGTTCGGCTCCGTCTGGGTCTGGGTCACCGGCGGCGCTGCGTCCTTCAAGGTCCCGTCTGGAGTTCTGGCCGCTTCGGTATTCGCTGCGGGCGGCTGCGTGATTGAGTCGTTCATTGGCTTCCTTTATCATTTGAATGTACTGGTTGGGGCAGTGCTGGGAGATTTCGGCGAAGATACGGAGCCCGACGTTGCGTTCGCCTTTGAGATAGGCTTCCCGATAGGGGTCGCCGGAGAATGGATCCGAGAACAGATGGCTGTCTTCGAGGAAGTGATAGAACCACGTCCTACCCTGGACAGTGCTGAGGGCGGCTGTGAGGAATTCGATTCGGTCACGCTCGATACGTGCAGCGGCTTTCTCGGCTTCGCGGATGTCTTTGCGGTTGGAGGCGTCGTACATTATTGTGCACACAAATCGTGTTTAAGATATTCGCAGCCAGCAACAAGAATATGTTTCTTGCCATAGCCACGGCTCAATGTAAAGACGCAGTCATCACGGTGTACAGTTATTATACCTATGGCTTGCAGATCACCAGAGCGAGCTTTATCAAGCTGCTGCTCAAGAATCTCGACAATGTCTGGATTTGCCCCGTTGGGTTCGGGCGGTGTTATTCCATTAAGGCCGATGACGTTTGACATTAGTCTGGATCCCAGTTGGTTATTATGAGACCGATGGCGATTAGAATGGCAATGACGATGCAACTAGAGACTAGGTCTGTCATTGTCCTTGGCCTCCGCCTTGACCCAGCATGGCCTGGAGGGCGTTCTGGCCACCACCAACGTCGGTGCCAGAGAGGTTCTTGGCACCTTGAGAGAGTTGCTGAGCGATCTGGGCTTGTTGGGCTTGTTGCTGTTGCTGAGCACGTTGTTGGCGGATCTGCGCGAGTTCCTCGGGGCTGCGGATGATCTTCGGACTATTATTGAGTAGGCTAGAGTATTGATCAATGGCTTCGTCGGTGTCGATGTTATCCATGACTTCAGGCTTTACTCCAACCAAGCCGCCGGTCAACTGGAGTAGCCTCTCGATGCCAGCAGCTGCTGTGGCCTTCTGGGCTTGGGCGAGCATCGAGACGAACTCGATGTTTAGCATATGGCCCTGGATTTCTGGTGGAGGTGGGGGAAGGATTCCGGCTCGGTTAGCGATAGCGAAGACTCGTTCGACGATGGGTTTAAGGACCTCGTCATCGATTCGTTCGAGGACCGGACCGAGCATAACGAGGGATTCCGACTTACGGAGGTCCCACTCGACTGCGGTAACATTGCTGCGAGTTTCATATTGGCTGGCAACTCGGAGGATGTCATTGAAGAAAACCTGACTCAATCGCTGCTTGACCATCTCGAGGTCGGCAGTGATTTCTTGGACTGGGAACTTCGATTCATAGACACTGGCAAACCCAGGCTTGCCGCCCTGGGAGAAGCCTGAGACATAGGTTATACCACCGGGAGTGAGGTTGGCGGGTTGGTTCTTGAGTTGGACGTCGGCCACCAGCGGAGGGTTGACCATCTTGTCGATGGCTTGGGCTTTGCGTCTGGTCTCGAGTTGAATTTGCTTTTGGTCGGGGAGGCCGTCCATGGCGGGTGATCGGCCGTAGGCGTCGTTGGACACTAAGTCCCAGCGGCCGATGATGGCCATCTTTTCATAGTAGCCGGCTCGACGAAGGAAGGTCGGCGGTAGATTGACACCGCCCTGGGGACTGGTGGAGCCGCCCCAAACCCAGTAGGCTTCGCGATAGGCGAAGTCCTTGGAAAAGCCAAACTCAGCTGCACGGCCGTCGTTGTTAGGCTCGATGGAATGAGCGATGATGATTTCGCGGGTGAGGTTGGCGCCTGAAGGGTCGTCGTATAGTTGTAAGATGGAGTCGTCGCAGTTCTCGCGGCCGAAGTATTGCACGGTAGCGGCGACGGTCCAGGTGAACTCGCGGTAGAAGACACAGGGGCGGTAGTTGCCATCGATGTCAACGTAGTATTCGCCGAGACAGGGGTTGATGCAGTTGATGACAGATTTGAAATCTTCGTAGATCAAGAGGGCTGCGGTACCGAAGATTACTAGATCGTGATAGAACACCGCGATGGCGTTGTAGAAGTTCGACTCAGCAAAGATCAAGTACAAAAGGCGTTCGCACTCGGCCATCCATAGACTGATCGGCGAGGTCTTGGTTGAATCCAGCCGACCAACCTTCAACCGAATCCATGGAGAGGTCGGCGAGGACTTGCCGGAGACTAGCCCCGCACTCAGTCGAGCCGCGAAGATGCAGCCCGAAGAATCCAGGATATGTTGGTTGATGGGGGCGCCTCGGGCCATTTGGTTGGGGGTTATAATCCATTTGTATCTCCGGGGAAGAAAGTAATCGGCTAGCTCACGCCAGTGTACCCACCAGCTGTAGCGATTGACACGAAGACCCATCAGCCGGCCTTGGCTATAGTTTAGTAAGGCTAGATCGGTGGGCTTACGCTGGTTGGCCATCAGGACTTAGGCTCCATGGGATTTTGGCGCTCATCGGCTGTGCCTTTGGCCACCCCTTCGGAGAAGGATAAGCCCTTCTCGGCGCTGACGAGTTTGTCGAGGCGGGAGTTGACACTGAGATGGAGTTCGGTGAGTTTGTTACCGTTGCGCATGGATGTGAAGGCATTGATGATGATGCCAATAAGGGTGATGACTTGGCCGATGACAATTACAATAGCACCCTCGGACATTAGACCCTCACTGGGGATTGGGCGGATTCAGGAATGGAGTTCATCTTGTCACCGATGCTGCCGTCGGCGGGTTTGAATAGGCGGCCCTCGGAGTTCATCTGCGCAGCTGCCATAGCGACGTACACGCCATTGGGCGGCGGTGGACTTGGCTGTTGAGCTTGAGGCTGGGCTTGGCCACGGCGGGCGGTGATGATCAAGGGTTATTGTCCTAACAGAGATTTGCCGCCAGCGAGATTGTTGGTGGAGGCGGCGGCGGCACTGGCCAGGAAACTGGGGCCGGCAGCTGAGGTACCGGTACGAGTGCCAGTCGGTGATGATGCAGCGGGAGCGGCGGCTGGGGTAGCGGCTGGGGTCGCAGTTGGGGCTGAGGTATTGATACCAAGCAGCGAATCGACTGTTTTGATAATGGGACTGACCATGAGTTATTGCCCCAACAAAGAGCGGGTGCCAGCGGTCTGGTTGGCCTGGGGTGTTGCTGCGGCAGCGAGAAAGCTGGGGCTGACGCCGGAGGAAGTATTGGAGGTTTGACTACCAACCGGGTTTTGAACTGGTGGGGCGCTGGCAGGCATGTTGACAGTTGTTGAGGAGCCTCCAGACTTGTCTATGGCTGATAAAGCCGCAGCACCGCCAAGGGCGCCAACACCAGCAACGCCAGCGCCAAGAGCGGTTGCGGCAGTTCCTGTGACAGTGCCCCCAAAGAGTCCGGCAACTGTAGTACCGAGTGCACCAAGAGTGACTGGATCGACCATGGTTAAACTACCATTCGTTCGGGGGAGAATGGATTCCATTCGGAGATGACGAGGTCTTCATGTGGGAAGTCGCCGCCGGCGTTGGCGTTGGCTGCGAGCGGGCCACCGAAGGTGAGGGCCAGGGCGTCGAGGTCGTCGAGGACGAGATTAGGATTGTCGGCGAGAAGGTCATCTTTGGAGACTAGTTGGATTGCACCAGACTTCTCGGGGACAGTGTAGCGGATTGCTAGCATTGCAGTTTTAAGATTGGGATCGGGTGGAAGTGCACCGGTTTTCATCCAGGCGCGAATCGCACCGTACATAGCAGCACGCTTGTTGGCGTACTTTTCACCTGAGGTGTCGAAGGTTATGCCGGAGATGTCGTCTTTGCCACCGAACTGGACACCGAGGACCCAGAGGCGTTTCTCGCGGCAGATGTCGACGACGCCACCACCGACACCGCCTTCGTCGATGAAGATTCCATCGGGGCGGTATTCGTGGAAGACCTCGAAGACTTTGTTGGAGAGCTCCACAGTCGAGAGGCCGTTGTAGGATCGACGTTCAATGGTACGGGCGTCTCGGCCCTTGCGGGGGAAGATAACGGAGTTGTTTTGACCGAAGCGAGCGACGTCGACACCAATGGCGAGTGGGGTCTCGCGTCCGACATAGGGCGCTTCTCGGCTCATGGCTTCGTCAATCTCGAGGGCTGAGAAGAACTCCATTAGGCCCTTGAGGGGGAACTGGCCCAGCCAGCGGACACGGACGATGTCGTTATCTTCGCCGCCGTAAGCTTTGATTTGTTGATTAATGTATTTCTTGTTGGTGATCTTGACAGTGCGACTGTCGATCTGACGATGTTTCCACATCGAGGCGAAGCGACCGCCCTCGAAACATTCACGGAAGTAGCCGATGTTGCGAGTTGGGTTGCCGAAGATTAGGAAGATGATCTGGGTGTCCTTGTCGGACATGGCGCCCATGGCGGTTTCGTAGATGATGTCGGCGATCTCGGAGCCTTCGTCGAAGATGATGATTAGACGTTTGCCTTGGTTGTGCATACCGGCAAAGGCGGCTGGGTTCTTCTCGGACCAAGGGATCATGTCGATGCGCCATGTTTGGGCACGATCGGGGTCCTTGGAGAATAGGGCGGTGGCGGTTAGGTTGAAGTGTTCACGGGTGAAGAAGCAGAGATTGTACCATTTACCGATTTCGGACCAAGTCTTCGTCTTTAACTGGGTCTCGGTATTGGCGGTGATCATGCCGCGGCAGTCGGGGAAGGTGCAGAAGGCCCAGAGAACGATCCAGGCCACCGTTGCAGACTTTCCAATGCCATGGCCACTGGCGGTAGCGATTTGAATTGCGGTGTTCCAGTCGATGAGGCCTGATTTGATGTCGGCGAAGAGTTGCTTGGACCAATCATCTGGGCCGTCGAAGTTCTCAAGCGGAGTCCCTTTCTCACCCCATGGGTAGGCGCCCATGGTGAAGGCATAGGGGTCGTCGCGGACTTCGGATAGCCAGTTGAGGAGGTCTTCGTTCACGGGTTAGTATCCGTAAGTTCTGGCCGAGATTACGGCAACGGGCTGCTGCGCTCCGACCTCAAGTTGATCCGAACACGTGGATGCAGCCCATCCGGTATTCCACACCACGTCCCAATCTGGCCGGTATGTGCCGTCCGGTTGGGCACCCTGGCGTACGATCGAGCGCGCAGTCGCCAGCATCGTCGAGCGCCACGCGGCCTGTTGCGACGTCGAAAGCAGGGGATAAACATAGGTGTCGAATGGAAGCAGGCCATAAAGCGCTGTGCGTGCGTCACGGTCATTGATGAGTACGCCGTTCGGGTCGACTTCCTTGGCGAGGATTGAAGCCGCCGTCTGTGTCGCCAGCGTCGAATAAGCCGAGCCATAGGTCGCCGACAACTTCGCGTTGAGCGCCGCATAACTGAGATTGTTTGAAAGCTGCGTCACCGATGAGGCTGGCGCGATGTTGAGCGGATTAGCGCACTCGTTTTCTGCCGTGACGATGCCCTGATAGCTGCCGTAGGCGAGCGCCCCGAGGAACGGGAGCACGGCGATCCCGAAAAGAAGTTTGCGGAGATTGGTCATTTGATAGCCCATGTAGTCGGGGTTGGCGTCAACGTAAGTGAGGTGCAGCTGGCATAGAGCCCAACGCCGCCATTGGTCGCCGTCCACTGCCCGTCGATGGTGTCGGAGCCATTTGGCAGGATGACCTTGTTGTAGGTTGATGCGTTGCACGTTGCGTCTGTGACCGTGATGTCCCCTACGCGGGCCGATAACGATGGAAGCGTCACGGTTTGTACGGCGCCTCCCGTTAGAATTTCGTCGCCTTGCGTCGCAGTAATGGTAACAGTTGACGCTGACGATGATTGTTGGCCGGATATTAGATTCTCTGCCGCCGCGCCTGACGGCAGGGGATCGAGAATAGTTTGCTCGCTGGCAATAACATTGGCGAGCATAGAAAAAAGCGGTATGAGGATTAGCTGGCCGCCTTGGGTTTGGTAGATGGACTGAGCATTCTGTTGAAGCAGTTGGGCTTGGGTTTTAGAAGTTTGGGCACAGGCTAGGCTTGTAAGACCGAGCCAGCATAGGATTGCAATGAGGAGCTTGTTCATAATGGCCTCAGTAGTAGGTCACAGTGATGTCGCCGGCGGCCGTGCCTGTGACAATGGTTAGGCCTACAGTGAAGTTGATGTCTAGAGTGAAGCAGGGATTAGTAGAAGCGTATAGGGTGATGACGGCGATGGTTGGGGTGGTTGCGGTTAGGGCATCATCAACCGTAATAGTCTCGGTTGCGGCAGGGGTGTTGACACAGATTGTATGTAAAAGACCCCCGCCAGACTTGACGAGGGTCGTTGTGTCAGTGGTGATATGGGCGTATTTGTAGGCTGTGACTACATATTGCGGAGAACCGAAGGTTTGGGCCGATGCTGGAGCCAATCCCAGCAAGAGTAAGATTGGCCACAGATAGCGAATCATTCGGATGGATCCTCGATTTGGCGGCTACGTTGGATAGCCCGCTCTAGCCGAGCAGCGAAGCCAACGTTGATGTTGGTGGAGGTGGTGTGTTTGCCATAGCCGAAACGGTCCATGCGATCGGCGGTGATCCGGGAGAGGTCGCGGAGGGGGATCACTGAGCCGAGTTCGTCGGCCGCGTCCAGTTGATCGGCGATGTGGCGCTCGGCCTTGAGCATGTTGGAAGTGGCGATCTCGGCTAGGGCATCGACGTGTTCACGCCAGTTCTCGTGGACCTCGGCCCGATAGCGGGTGATGAGTTCGATGAAGCTGGGGTCTTGCTTGAGGATGACGATTCGCTGTTGGGAATAGCCGGTGAGTTCGGCGGTTTCCTTGTTGGTCTTGCCCAGGGCGAGATAGCGAGCGACCATGTGATGGGAGTCGCGAAGCTTCATGACTTGGTACTTGGTGGTGGGTTTGCGAAGTTCTTCGAGATCGGCGGGGACCAGGTCACGGACCGACTTCACCACCGGGGAGCGGGGGTTGCGGTATTGAATGGATCGCTTGGCAGCGGCGTAGTCGGTCATAGGCGGCGGACCAGTGGTTGTGAGTCTGGCGGGGGCGGCCCCTCTTTGTCGGCCTTCCTGATCTGTGTGCTGTGAACATTATGAGTCGGCTTGTGAAAATCAATCAATGCTTGTGATAGGGTGAGGGTTCGATCGTAGCTAGTTGCGATCAATGATAATGAGTCGAATATGATGCCTTTAATTGGGAACCACTCAGGTAGCCTTGGTCCCTTAGCGGCGGTTCGATGAGCGGCAATTGACATGAGCATGCAATGACTACGCCCGACGAAAACCACACGACCGTGTAGGCCTAGGAGATAAACTCCGGGCTTTAAGATATCACTGAAATCCGCTGGAACTTCACAGTTTGTGTTCACACGTTTGTACCTGAGATTGATATTCTCAATCCACTCATGATGATTTTCAAAGTCGTCGCCCGTTCCCTGTAAGAACGAGTGCGCCTTTGTCATTGTCGGGGCTGTGCGCCACATCTTCGACATACACCCATTTCCCATTCTAATTATAATTATTTTCCTAAACCGGCTAAAAGTCAAGTGTTAATTATCGTTCTGATCATGTGGAAACTTCAAATTTCAAAATCGCATATTTTTGCTGGGAAAGGCTCCTAGGGCGAGCAAGAACCAAAATTTTGGCCCTGGGGGTGGGCCAGGGCCGTTGCAAGAATGTTACGGGGAGGGAAGGGCGAAGCTAGGGCATGGTGCGCCCTAGCCTAGCGTGGTCAGTCCGGCTTGGCGGCGAGGCGGTCAGCGTTGGCGGCGATGAACGCCTCGACGGCCTCGCGATTGGCGAAGAGGCGTTCCCATTGGGCGCGGTAGAGAGTGATAGGCCAGCGACCCATGCCGTAGACGGATAGTGCGCCTTTCTCGCTGACTTTGAGAGTGAGTTTGCTGGATGAAGCCTTACGCATGTTGGCGATGATTTCAAGGAGTTGGGCTTGAGACTTGTCGGAAAGGTCTTGGAGAACGATACCCATGTGGATGCTCCTAGGAGTTCGGCGATTGCCCGGTTGACGAATGGAGGATCGCATGGGTCGGCGGTTCGGTCAAGGGCAATGTGGCCCAGCCCGATCACGAAATATTACAACGTCGTAACAATTCGTGATCGCTCCGCCATGGTTCGGCCACAATTGGCGGGCAAACTGGGGGTTGTGAGGCGCATTACCCGAGTTCAAAACTGCCATGATCCTGCCATAGTCCTGCCATGATCCTGCCATTAGGCTGTTAAGCGGGGTGGGCCACATATCCACGCGAGTGGGCGTATACATATCTATCTACATCAAAAAAATTTTTTAAGACAGATAGGAATAGGTAGGTAGGTAGGGTAGTGTGCCGATATGTGGCCCATAGGCCTAAAGGGCCTAATGGCAGGACTATGGCGGGGTAATGGCAGGACTATGGCGGGAGATTGAGCTTGACATTTGAGTTCAAGTGTGGATAATAGGTTGGAGGATGGAGGATGACTATGGAAACGAAAGCTGAGATGTTTGATAGGTTAAATAGGATTAGCAAGGATCATGAACAGACCTTGCGAATGTTGTATGAGGATAGTGGACCGGAAGGTGTAGTGGCTTACTTCACAGCTATGTGTGGAGCGTTGAGTACTGTGATTGATGTGAATAACGATTGCGAATTGGCAATTGTACTTGCTAATATTTGCCGTACTACTGGGTACGAACTAGTAAAGCTTGGGATTGTAATCAAACTTATAAGGAGCTAACCCATGCTTACCTACCGTAAAATCGGCGGGCTACACTGGATATTCATCGGTCGCCTGCGGATCGCTTGGTGCGTGCGACGTCAAGGCAATCCCAACGTGCGAGCGAAGCGAGTTGTACCCATGAACATACCAATGCCCCCGACCAAGTCTAGCCTGCAACGAATGGAGAGAACTATGAACATTGTCCAACTCACTGATGCTGGCAACTGCCCTGAATACGAATGGGTTAGCGCGGATAGTTGTCAGGTCATGCGGCGATCACCATTTAGCCACAAATGGCATAGAGCGACTATAGCTATAACCCATGAACACCTAGCAAATTGGCATGAAGGCCGGTTAATCCAGAATGCAATGCCACATCTTACCGATGATGAACGGGAGTTCTTGATTACCGGAATTACCCCTAGCGAATGGGCAGAGACATTCGGGGAAGGGGATGATTAATGCTCAATGATCCAGCGAGCGAAGCGAGTTGGGCCTGCAACGAAGAGAGAACACAATGACCAATCGTTACATGAAAGAATACTCCTCAGGCTATCGAGAAGCTACCGACAGTGGTGAGGCTTGGGGGAATCCTTATGTTTATCAAACTGTAGCTTGGCACGCTTGGGATTGTGGGTTTAGAGCAGGTCAGCGAATGCTAAACCCTACCATCGATGATAACCACCTAGAGCTAGAAGCAGCTCTAGCGGCGTGGAGCGATGAAATATCTCGCTAGCCCATCGTCCGATCGGTCCCGTGCAAAATTCCCGAAAATAATTCTTGCAATTCGGACCGGACGGGCGCATAATAGGACATAATCGAGGTACATAGCAGAAGGACTTAGGTCATGCGCTTGTATAAACTCACAGATCAAAATGGTTACACAAGGCGGGGGAAAATTAATGAAACTCTTTGGGGGGAGAATGTCACACATGAAGCGAAGGGTCAGGGTAATACTCTTTGCACTGATGGAGTCATTCATGCTTATACATCGTTGTACATTGCAGTATTGATGAATCCACACCACGCAAGATTTAATGACCCCATTGCGTGGATTGCCGAGGGTGAGGTTATTGCCACAGATCACCAAATCAAGTGCGGAGTGAAATCTTTAACCACGGTTAAACAAATACCATTGCCAATTATTTCACTTGAACAAAGGATTAAGATTGCGATTCATTGTTCGCTTAAAGTATATAAAGAACCAAAGTATATAGCTTGGGCTAAAAATTGGCTGAATGGCAAAGATAGAAATATTGCTTCTGCTTCTGCTGCTGCTTCTGCTGCTTATGCTGCTTCTGCTTCTGCTGTTTCTGATGCTTCTGCTTCTTATGCTGCTTCTGCTGCTTCTGCTGCTTCTGCTGCTGCTTATGCTGCTTATGCTGTTTCTAATGCTGCTGTTTCTTATGCTGCTGTTTCTGATGCTTCTTATGCTGTTTCTGCTGCTGCTGTTTCTGATGCTTCTGCTTCTGCTTCTGCTTCTGCTGTTTCTGCTGCTTCTTATGCTTCGTATCTCAATCTCTCCGCCACCATCCGTCAAGCCCTTAGGACTTAGGTCATGTCAGAACCATCCCTGTTCAATCTCGTCGCTAATGCCCTTGAACTCGAACCCAACCTTGCTATTCCACTAATCACCCCGCGCTCCGCCAATATCATTCGCCATTACCAGCGCGAGCTAGACCGTGGCCGCCTAGATCGTAACACAGCCCTAGATCGTTGCCTTGGCGATATGGCTGGGAGGAATTACAAGCCTGGCCTAGAACAACGCAGCGAACCGCGCCTATAAGATTGCAAGCCCTAGCACATTTCCATGCGTGTGCTAGTACGAGCAATCCCTTGCTCGACCGGAGCGGCATAGATCACCATGCAGCTAGGGGGCCTGTGCCCCT